>SL_3KL_010_SEDDRAFT_10002742_pt1 | contig 16058 bp, 1 predicted proteins | sample SodLakKL_010_SED_2_FD_10381 | JGI IMG/M metagenome (IMG submission 10381) | reverse complement strand
TAATGAGAGCTACAGGAAGAACAGGAGTAGCGGCCCAAAGAATAAATCAAGGCGTTACCACTATAGGCACTGCTGTAGCTAGTAGACATAATTACAACATGATGGAAGGTTTTGACGTCATGGATAGATACTATGAGCAAATGCTGGAATCAGGACGTCTACCCTCTGAGGCAAAAGAACTTGCTGCAAAAGCAGCTGGAGAGTTTTACAAAACAGGCTATGCTAACTTGTGGAAAGACATGATTGCTTGGGGAGCTCTGCTTAGAGGCTTCAATTATGCAAGTTTAGCCACTACTCGCTCTGTGTCTCAAACTGCTGCTGGAACACAAAATCCATTATTACGCCAATTAAATGAAATTCTCCGTAAAAATCCTTCTGCAAGTGTTAAACAAGCAATAAAAGGAACACAATACACATGGAAAGACTGGTTATTACAGGCTGGTCTTGAAGGTTTTGAAGAATTTAATATCCAGTTTCAAAAGAATCTGGCTATGCGTAATTCTGATATTATACTTGGTATAGAAGAAGGGGATATCAAAAGGTTCACAGAATCTTACTTTAGCTCTGATTGGTTAAGGGAACTTCGTAATCCTGAAACACAAGATGCCACTTTAATGGGTTTCTTGGGTGGAGCTACTTTTCAAGGGGCTGGTTTACTTGCAAGAAGTCTAGACCAAAGAAGGTCTGCAGCAAGAGTGACTCAAGAGGTACAAAGAATTGAGCAAGAAACTAATCAGCTTAAAGAGAATTTAAGTTTACTGGACAGACTTTCCCATGAAGGGCCTTCTAAAGTAGAGTTTGCAGATGCAGTAAGAAGTAAGATGGTTGTGGATTCTGCCTTAATGGGATTACACAATCAAAATTTGGCAAACACTATTGAGTTATATGAAGCTGTCGCTCAACTCACCCCTGAACAAGCCACAGAAGCTCAATTAGGTGAAAATGCCCCTGCGGAAGCTAAACGAGTAGTTCAAGAGCTGAACAGAATTCAACAGATATATAACAAGAATGCAGAGACAAACATGTTTGAGAGTGCGGAAGCTAATCAAATATTTAATCTGTATTTGACCGAAGAACAATATATCCTTGAAAAAGCTAAAGAACGCCAGCCTAAAGTAAACAACCTGATTGATGAATTTTTCAACAGGGAGTCAATTCAAGCGGCAATGAAAGATATGGATGGGGGACAACGTGCTTTAGTACGCAAAAAAGCACGACTTCATGCATTGCGTAGGCTCCACAAAGACCAAGACCTTGTTTTATCCGGACTTACAAGAGGCGGAAGATTTAGAGCAAGACTGAACAATAAAGTAAAAAATTCTACTAAAGCCTATATTGAATCAGAAATTTCCCAACTTGAAGCAGAAATAAAAGATACTGTAGAGACAGAAGCCACAAGGGAGTTTGTTAAAAACAATCTAAAAGAAGCAGAGTTTAATGAGAACATGGCTTTAGCTGTGCAAACAGAGGCACAAATACAAGAAAGTCAAGAGCTTATTAAACATTACATGGACCCTGAAACACGTAGTGAAGTATTACGCCAAAGGAAATTATCAGAAGAAAAGCTCAATCAAGAAATATTTGATATAGGGTTCAAGATAGAATCTCCGGATGGTCACTATATACATGTTGTGGAAGATAACGCCACATACCAAGTATCGCACAGAGGAGACGGCGTATATCTAACCGAATTCAATCCCGAAACACAAGAATTCTCTGGAGAGTCTTTCAAAGCTTCTGAACAGTTGTTTCTGACGGACGAAGGAAGAGATAAAACCAGATTTACTATTCCTCCAGAGGATATTATTGCCCCTAAAGAAAGGGAAAAATTAATAGGTGAACTTGCTAAAGACTTAAAAAACAACCGCTTTGATAAAGCCCTACACAAAGTTAGCAGAATGTATGTCAGCGGTATGCAAGAGCAAGCTGGTCAAGCTTTGAAAGAAGTTCAAGACACTATTTCAAGACATATAGATAGTTTGAATTCGGTTTCTGAACTGAGGAATTTCCTTGTCCATAGTATACAATCATTAGGTGAAGGGAGAATTGCGGAAGAAATAAATACAGCTGTTTATAATAAGATAAATCAGATTAAAGAACAACTCAATGAAGAAGTAACCCGTTTAAAAGAGCTTGTTAAGCAAAAACCAAAACAGGTTCAACAAGCCGAAGAAAGCATACTTAAAATAGAAGAAAGCATTGCCCAATACGAACAGGAATTAAGAAGTGCTAGGGAAAATCCGGGGGCAGAATATTTAGCTCAAGAAACTGCAAGACTTCAACAGGCAAAAGAAAAAGCTATAAATGAAGGGCAGACAGAAGCAGAAGCAAACGCAGTTTTTGATGTTGAGATGGCTAAAGTTATTAAAGCCATGGAGTCCAAAGAGTCCAAATTTAAACGAGATACAGAAGCCCTTTTACATAGAGTTGAAAATAGATTAACAGCCCTCAAAGCAGAAAGAGAGCAGCTAAGAAGGCAAAAAGATCAACTTATTCAAGATGAAAAAACATTAAATAAGTTGATGAGAGAGTATAAAGACTTACACAAATTAGAAGACATTATCCCTCCTGTGGCACTTATAAAAGATAGAATAGGAGAACAGGATGAACTTGCTAAAATCAGGGACAAACATCTTCTTAATAACTGGATAAATTTTGATGCTTTAAAAGTACGGTATGCTGAAATTGACGCAAGAGCACAAGAAGCTATAGATGTTTTGGGACAGCTCCACAAAGTGTTAAGCCGTGTATCTCAAGGAAACGAATTTATCTGGGAAGCAAGGCAAAGAACTATAAACAGATTATGGCAAGACGGTTTTTTCCACGATACTACCGCTTTAAGCAGAGAAAGACTTGTAAGAAAATATAGAGAATACCTATTACAAGAAATAAAAGAGGGGCAACCTTCCCAACAGGACACAGAAGTATTTAAGGCGATTACACGTACACAAGAATTTTTACGTAGTTCTGATGTAGAAGCTGTATTTCTTTATGGGGACATTTCCCCTGGAGCATATGAAGCTATAAATTTAAAATTCTCAGAAGTTACCAAATCTTCCATGAGAGTGCTGCGTCAATATAATAGGGCCGCATTAACTATAAGTAGTTATGAAAGGGTATTGTCAGAAATACAACAAGAAACAGCTCAACGTGTCGATGATGTTGATATGAGCCTTGACTTGCAAGATGACAATTCAGCATTAAGACGCCCTGAAAAGCATTTAAACAGGACTACTGGAAAAGACCACCATGGTAGTAAAAGAGTTGAAGATTGGCAAACAGATGCAGGATATAGATTCGGTGTATTTGTCAATAATGTCAACCCTTATATAAATGATCTTCAATTAAAGATAGTTGACCCCGAAACTGTTGGTATAACTATACCTGAAGAGGTTAAAGAGCAATATGGGGAGTCCCGTATACTTTATGCTGTGGTGATGGATTCAAAAGGCGAGAAATACTACACAGTCGATGGAAGGTCTACAGACTCCTTTGATCCGGATGTAAGCATTTACACTTCTTTACCTGATGCAGAATCTAAATTGCGTTATGCAAGTAGTGATGAATATATTGCAAATCTGTTCCCCAACATTGAAAATCCTGTTATAAGAGAGGCAGCTTTTAGTAGGCTCATTTCTCAAAGACAAGAAGAGCATAAAGCTTTACTTTCTGATATATATGAACAGCTTGATTCTGGGGAAGACGTATTTCTTGGGGTATTGGGAAAAAACAGAGGTGTTCCTGTACCCAACAGACAAGGTGTGAAAAGACCTTATACTGAAGTTATATCTGAAAACCACACTCTTGTAACTGCAGATGGCCCAGTAACTGTAGTGGATGTTCCCGGAGCTATAGCGGGGCCAGTTACTTTCGCTTCAAAACCGGGAAGAACTTATGCCTATGAACATGAGACAGGCAACATCATTTCTGTGTCCAGCAGAAACCTTAACCAAGTAGAAGTAGATACTGTAGTTGAAGTTTTGAAGCACCATGTTGAAAAAACCAAAATAGAAAAAGGCAAAGTCAAGAAAAAAGGAGTAGCCACTAAAATAGAAGTTGATGGTGTAGATGTAGGTGTGTATGATATATTTAATTCCATTACCCATTTGGAAGTACATGCACATGACAATAAAATATATTTTGGTAAAAAATCAAACGGTGCGCCAAGTTTACAGCTTTTCGCTACAGAAAAAGGAAAGGTACTTAATAAACTACATGACGAAGCAGGTATACGGGAACGATTAAAAGAAAAATACCTCAATATACCTATTGACAGTAAAAAAATCAGCACAACATATAGATATGAAGAAGGAGCCTTTAAAGCCACTAATTATGAAAGTGTTTCAGAGTTCATCTCTAAAAATGATACTGGACATACAGAAGTAACTCCAAAACAAACCACTACACTTACTCCGGGGGGAGTAGAGGTAAATGTAAACGATGTACAGTTCATGAACCAGGGTTTAGAATTTCACAATCCCCACAATGAAACTTTAGAGAGCTTTACTCAAACATATACAGACAACTCAAAAAAACTTTCCACACTTAATAAAGGGTTATTTAAAGAATATATTACCGAGTTTTCCGAAAAAAGAGTTGAGGTAAGGGAACAGGCAGAACAACTTATAAGGGACTGGAATAGAGGAAAAACAAGGGAAAAAGTAAGTACTGATGATGTCATACAGATATACAACAATATTAAAGTCCTTGAAAACACAGAATCAAGGCCCGGAATTTTAAGTGAGCTCAATCTTGGAGTTGATAATCAAAAAACCAAAAGACTCCCAAGTGCCCAAGCCACAGATATGCTTCACACTATACATGCATGGTATTATGCCATGAAGGAGTTAGGAACTAAAGAAGGCTCTCCTGTATGGCAGAAAAGTGGGGCATCAGTATTTACTTCTAGCAGCTCTCAAGACGGGTTTAACGTTGTGTGGAGTAAGACAGGAGAAGAGAAATATGGGAAAGATAAAGACAAGACTGGAGAAACAGATACCCAGGAAGGCTATATAGAAATAGAGTGGTCTAAAGATGTTAAAGAAAAACCACCAACAAAACCCCCAACTACAGAAACAGATGCCCCTAGAAAAAGCAAATTAAGTAGGCACGGAATACGTAATAAACCATCTGAACAAAAAGTCACAGATTCTGAACAGATTTCATTTTACGAAGGTAATCGTATAATGAATAATCTGACCAAAAGAACAGGGGTAAAATTTAGTACAATGTCCCATGCGTCTGGTTTTGAGTTTCTAAATCGTATGTACAGGGAAGGCAAAATTAACAACCCTACCAAGTACAATGAAGTCCCTTATGGAATGTATTGGAATGGACAAGCATATGTGTTTGGAGAAATCTATTTAGAAACCCCTTTCCATGAAGTTTCCCATGGAATTGTCAACCAAATAATCAATGATAACAACTCCCTGTTTGAAAAGTTAAAACAGCAAGTAGAAACAAATGCTCCAGAAGTCATTAAGCATATTAAAGAGCATTATCCAGCTCTTCTTGATTCTCAAGGTGATTTATCTATAAATGGATGGGCAGAAGCCATTACTACGGTAATGGGCAAAGAAGCTGTACAGCAATATAAAATAAAAGAAACAGCTGGATTTAAACAAACCGTTGCTAATTTATGGCAAGCTATTAAAGACTATTTCATTGAAATGTTTGGAGGAGAGATACGGGTAGAAGATTTAAGCAGCGATACTACGTTAGCAGAGCTTGGGTATATGCTTGGGTACACTAACCGTGCTTTTGCTTTGACCCCACAAGATGTTGTAGCATACCAGAAAAAAGACGTATCTCTTGAAGCATTAAAAGCAGAAAGAGCCAGACTTAACGAAAACACTATAAATATTGTAGAAACTCCAAAAGATTTGGACTATAGCTCTTTAAAAGTGACATTGCCGGGTAAAGATTCCTATTTTACTTCTAAGGCCATGGATACATATCATGCAATGTTTATTGAACTTTTAAATGTGGAATATGGGGATAATGTTTTTGGAATGTTTTCTCCCCAAGGACAAGAAGTTGGAAGCGTGTATAGCAAAGTAGTTAATGAATTAAAAACAGAACTTGGGTTCCTTGTTGAGGAGTATTTACAAGATGCAAATAACGCTACAGAGCAAAATGATGCAGACTACTATTTCAGATTAGCTGAAAATTATCAATATTTGGCAGATAATTATTCTGATGTTGTGGAACTTCATAAACAAAAACTTCAGCAAGACGGTTTTGAAGTAGTAGTGAATGAAGAAAACATACGACAAGAAGAAGTATACGATGAAGGACAGGAAGAAATTACTAGAGATACTGCAGCCCAATGGAATGACAGTTTCTTAACCCGTTCTTCCAAACAGTCCGCTACAACTCCACTTAGGTTGCTTATCAGTAGTCTGCAAGACCATATACCTGCTTCAGAAACCACAACTGAATCAGTTAGAATGATAGAAGAGTTCAACAGGGCGGGTGTAGTAGATTTTGGGAACACTTGGAACATACTTGCTAACGCTCTTGCGGGCAAACACACTGTCAGCCAAATGAAAGCTGTACTAGCTGAGCTTAAGTACAGGGTTCCAGGAGTTGCTGACTTAATGGACAGAGTATTTGTTAAAAATCCAAATAAGTTACAACTTGCACTTCAGTTGCAGTTTTTCCAAGCATTCAGCAAATACAAATCAGGGCATCACTTTGCTTTTGTAGATAGCAAAGGAAATTTTGGTTACACTGATGCAATGGTAAATACAGCACAATCTAGACTTCGAAATGAATGGCAGTCTAATTTTGCAAGGCTTTCAGGAGACTCTAATGTTCCTCATATTAGGGTTAGAAATGGTGTAGTGACTTATAATACAAAATGGTTCAGAGAGAAATTTGGGGAGAAGAACTTTTTACAGCAATATGACCAGATACTTGGTAAAAGTTTGACAGAAATATCCAACAATAAGCGTAAGTTTTTTGTTGAAACAGCGTACTTATTAGGTATAGACTTAAGAGAAATTAATACATTACCTGATAGACAAACCGTTAAGTCTTTACATCACATTTTAGAACTGATAGTAAACGGCGAAGACCACAGTGTTACTGGTACTTATTCAGCAGCTACTGGATATATGACAGACATCTATAACTTTGCTCTTGCAAATATGGATGATTATGTAGATAACCAGTACCAGAATTTCAGTGGAGAAACACAATATGCAGTAAATCTTAACAGTTATTTGACTCTTATCGAGGCAGGAGTGAACAGTTCAAATACATTACAAGAACTGTATACCAAGTTTCCTTTCTTGGATTCTGCTTGGACAAACAACTCCGTAGTATTAAACAAAGAAGGAGTAAATGCCCCCTTTAGAACGAAGTTCTTTGACGCGCAAGGAAGGAGAAAAGAAAGCATTGAAATGTCATATGATGAAGGAATTATAAATGAATCTTCCAGAGATCGGGTTCCTTACAAAAAAATGACGTTCAAAGACAGGATATTATATAACTTGAATGCTGTTACCTCTGGTATACATCCTGTATTTACCCCCGGAGATAATACGTTAAAGCGTACGTATCCTACAGGTACGTTTGTAACTGATATGGCGGATTTTAAAAGTATTGTTACTGGATATTTACACTCTGAGGTGGCATTTTTCAGGGAAATGTTGAATAACCCGGAGAGCTATTTAGAGGCAGACTATAGCGATAACCCTGCACAAAAATCTATGTTCTATGAAGTATTAAAAAAATCCAACCTTGTAGCGGCTTTTAATAATGCAGTAACAGAATCAACTGGAAGACTTCCTCAAAATTTAGATGGTTTTAACGCTGCTTTAGAGTCTTATATAACAGAACTCAGAGATAATACCGTTCAGTTTTTGGAGAATGAAGGCATTATAGAGCAGGTCTCAAAAAAGGAAAACACATACATTAATAGAGGTGTTTCCCATCTAACAAAAATCTCGGACAAGGACACGATAACCCGAAACAACTTAAATACCATTGTACAAAGAGCTTTGATGAACAAGGCTATTTGGAATGTTGAACAAACAAAATTGTTTACTGGACATCCAAGCTTCTATGGAAATGCTGACAATTTCTTTAAAAGAATGTCAACCATGGTAGGAACAAATGAAATCGCTGCTGCAGATGCTTCAATGATTCCATTAATAAACAAGCATTACCCAAGAAAAGCAAATTCTCCCCAACGCTTATATAGAAAGAACAATGAAGTGTCTACTGAATATTCAGAAGGAGCTGAAATGGTTACTCGTTCCGCTGTATACGCAGACAATATCGTCATATCTGAACTTACAGAAAGTGAAGAGTTCATGAAAATGATAGATGAAGGGGCTCAGGATTATTTGAACATGAATGAAGCTGATGGATTATCTATCATATCTATTGATTTCTATAGAGATTTAAGAATGCTTGTAGGTGATTGGTTAGACCAAGATGAACGTCTATATCAATGGGTAAAACGCCCAAAAGGGGCAGAATCTATTCAGTTTGAGAATTCGTTAGGGGAAATTGAAACCGTAACTGAGTCTGAGTTAATTAACCCCACAGGAAGCAGGACTACTTTTCCTATGCTAAAGCCTAAGTATTTTGGGCCTCTTGCCGAACAAGGATATATACCAGCATTATATAAGACAGGTATGGTTCCTCTTATACCTACATTACCAGCAGAACATGAACACGCTCATCAGATGATGGAGATGATGGCAAAAAACAATGTAGATATTGTTTCTTTTGAGTCTGCCAACAAAGTGGGTATGAAGTTACAAACAGAAGGCACAAAACAACAACTTTATAAGCCAGACGGAACGCTTAATACAGAAACTCCTATAACTCAAGACACATATACCAAATTCTGGGGAGTACAGCTAAAAACGGGAAGAGAGAATCACTATGAAGTAATAAAAGGTTCTCAGTTCATGAAACTTATTGCTTCTGATATATATGATAAAGGAAAAGCCACCAAATCAACTCTTGCAAAACAACATAAAAAATTTGTAGAGCTTAACAACCAGTTAATTGAGCTGGGTGTGCAGAACCTGAAGGACACCTTAGGCATTATTCCAGATGAGTCTGGCCATTATAATCAAGAAGCGGTAGACAGACTGATAGATTATCTGGAAAAACAATCCATAAGGCGGGGAGCAAACAACAACATCATTATGGGACTCCGTATTATGAAACAAAGAATAAATGCGGGTCTTGGGTTTGACATCATGCCTAATAGAGATAAAGTAGAAAACATTCTTGCTTCTATTGTGGATAAAGAGGTATTCTCCCAAAAGATGTTTGGTTCTCCGTTTATACAGTCTGCAAACACTGTTTTAGTAGGACAAGGAGCAAGACAATACAGGAAATACAAGGATCGAAATTTACAACGCTCTTCAGAAAATTTAAAGCTTCGTAGTAATGGAGTACTTGAAGTAATGATACCTCACAGGTTTAAAGAAATCCTTGGAGATGTCTCAATGGATAAAATAGACAAAAGATTACTGGAAGCTATAGGTTTTCGTATCCCTACTTCCGGTCTTAATTCTATAGAGAATATAGTAATAAAGGGGTTTTTACCTCAAGAGTACGGAGATACCATTGTATTGCCGAGTGAGATTGTTGCTAAAGCTGGTTCTGACTTTGATATTGACAAACTGAACGTATTTATACCTAACTATAACATAAAAAAAGACGGAGAAACCATTCAAAGTATAGACTATGTAGAATATGATGCAAAAAATCCTACATTTGAAGGAGTACAAAACGAATTGATGCAAACTGCTTCAAGAATTCTTGCAGATACTCAGAACAAAAAGTCATTACTAACTCCTATAGGTACGTCTCTTATCAACGCTCAAGCAGAGAGGATTTCTAAATTACGTAATCAGCCTATTGATAGAGGAGATTTTAGCAAAATGACTTTTGATTTTGTTTATCAATCTGAAGTAGAACAAAGAAATCTGACCAGTAAACCTCTTACTGGTATATATGCTTTACACGTTACTGACCATATAATGGCTCAAATATATGATTACCAAATGCCTGATAAGCATAAATTACATTTTGAAGAAGGCAGTTATAATGTTTCAGAGGGTAATATATCATTAGGGGGAGTAAATTCAGCTACTAAAATAAAAGGCAAAACGTACAAAATAAGTGAAGTTTTAAATCAGCTGTTAAACGCTGCTGTAGATGGGGCTAAAAACCCAATATTTAATGCGTTAAACATCAGCATGGATACTGCAAATGTTATCGCTTACCTGATTAGGGCGGGGGTGAGTATAGATAATGTAATGACATTCATGAATCAGCCTATTATACGTGACTATATTAAGTGGCAGTCTGTTGAAAAGTCACAAACAACCCCTGAAAGTTTTACAAACGATACGGTAGAAACTAAGATAAATAAAAAATACGGTGTTGTAGGGTCTTCTGAAAATATTTCTTGGAAACACATGGAACGCAATTTGAATCCAGAACAAATGGACAAAAAAACACAAAGGAGACTTCTTAGAGACTATAAAGAGTATGTTGAATCTGCAAACACTTTCAATAATTATGTACAGGCAGCAAGACTTGATACTGAAGCTATAGGCAAGAACACATCTGAGCTAGATTTAAAGTTAGAAGCAGCTGAAAGATTGAATAGAGGAGCAGATGGGGTTGGTATAATAAATGCTAACAGAATTGTACAAGAAGGTGGGTATATGGAAGGTCACTTTAAAGCTTTAAAAGAAATCAAAAAAGCTTTCTCTCAATACTTTATACACACAAAAAATCCAAACAGCCAATTTGCACGCCATTATAGTAGCATGGTCAGCCGTGTGTTCAATAAAACATTCATGTCCAATAAAAACAAAGTAGCTATGCTGGATAAATATAAGTCTGACTTTATAGCTGCTGTTGTAATGAACAACAATGTCAGAATGATGCATGGAGAGAGTTTTTCAGATGGAGCGATGAGTGGAGAAATCACAAGACTGTTTACAGGGGAAAACTCGACTGCAAGACGTTTAAAAGCGCTAAAAGAAACAAGCAACAACCTATTTATCAAGGCTTTGACTCCAGTGTTTTCAGAAACCACAGTTAACTTGGATGGTAATCAGGTACACATAGACAATATTAGGTTACTTGATCAAAGACTGGACACAATTGAGCAGAACAGACTCATTGATTCTTGGGTAGAGCTGTTCGAAACAGATAGTCAATTAGCCATGGACTTGGTAGCTACTACATTTATGCAGTCAGGATTGCAATTATCCCCTATAACTTTTACTAAGTATATACCTGCAGATGTATACATGGAAACAGTACTTAGCGCTTTTCAAGGAGANTACATAGGAGACAATATAAACATGGAAGCATTTGACGCGCACTTCATCTTTAATAATGCCCACAGTGATTTTGTTGTTCCGACCGTTCAAAGCTTTAAAAAACAAGGAAAACAAGCATGGTTTAAAACTTTCCCATTTAACAAGGAATATGAAAAACTGGATAAAGCCGGCAAAGAGAGATGGAGAGAGAATAGAAAACCTATTTTTGATAGTATGCCAGAAATATATGTAAATATGTCCAATAAAGAAGCACAAGAAATATTTAATGTAAATACTGATTTTACTTCTGGTGTGTATAGATTGGTATCAAATGGATTTCAAGATAGGAAAACTAACAAAGCTTTGTTATCTTATGGAAGCGATTTATACCTCCTTAAACGGACTACTTCAGAGCTAAGTAATTATCTCAAAGAAGGAAAACTGTCCCATGATGTCATGGAAAAAGCAATTGTATGTAAATAAATAATAATATGTCAATAGTTTGCCCAACTAAACCCAATACACACTACCAACGTTTAGCCAAGGAAATCGGTGACGTAGGAGCTTATAACTATTTTGAAAAAAATGGCTACACCCAGCCACAGTCTGCAGAAGATGTGGACGCGGCTGTAGAGCATTTTCATGCAGACAATAAACAAGAAGAACTTATAAAAGAAAGCAAATCTGCTCCTGTTATTGCTGAACAACTGAGAAAAGACGCTGAAAGTATATACCTCCCTACTAAAGAGTCAGAATATTATAGGTCAAGAACTGACTCTGAATTAAAACTGTACAGAACTTCAGCCATACTAGAGTACTACAAAAAACAACACGGAGAAGAGTACAAAGGAGACCCTGATCCATTTTATGGTAAAAAGGGCACGGTTATCCACAGATATTTAGAAATACTTAATAAGGCTATATTTGAAGGTAAAGACCCCGATTATGCAGCTACAGTAGAACAGGTGGCCAATGAACTTAGTCAGCATGAAGAATTTAAAAATGATTCTCCAACATTTTTTAGTGTGACAAAGACCCAGTTTAATCAGCTTGCACAGTCTGCAAGAGAGCTTATACACTCCTTGAAGAATATGCAAAAAGATATTGATAAGAAGGGCAAGGTACAGATGTTCCATGAAATTTCTGTTGTTGACAAAGTAAACAAAAGAGCCGGAACAATTGATTTATTAGCATTATTTAGTGATGGTTCTGCGGCGGTGTTCGATTATAAAACATTTGTGAGTAGAGGAAAAGGCCCCAGCACAGACAAAATAAAATGGTGGTCATTACAGGTCCAGAGCTATGTTAACATGTTAAAAAACAACTATGGGGTAACTAAGATAAGACGTAGTAGAATTATCCCCCTAGCAGTTAATTATTCCCAAAAAGATAAATTTACTCAGGAGTATGTTTCCCAAGTAAAAGAAGGGTTTAGAAATTTAAGTGTGCATACATTAAAAAATGATACAAAACACCTTCGCCCTATACCTGTAGAAGAAAGAGCGGGCCTTCCAGCTTTAGATAACATGATTGTTAAAATTGAAAACAGGCTACGTGATCTATCTTTAGAATTGGAACGGGCTAAAAGTAATTCAGAAAAAATCAGAATAAAAGGTAACATAAAAGCCATGAGAAGTATGCATAGAGATTTGCTTACATCCAATGACCTCTATGCTGTACAAGAAAACATTACCAAGCTTATTAAACGATACAAAGAAAGACTTATTCTGGCTCCCCATGAAGACGGATATATGTCTTATAAAGATTTGTTAGAAGCTCATGCTGAAACAGATATATATGTAGACCTTCTTGATGCCGTATCAGACGCTATCAGTAGAGTGGAAAATGAAGATAATCGTGTAAAACTGACCAAAAAAGCCAGAGAAAATAGTGAAGATGTTCGAAGATTAAACGAAGATATTGTACAAACANTGATAGACAGAAACGGTGGAGAAGGGCTATTGACTTCAGGGCAAGGTATAACCACTATAGGAAAACTTTTCCATGGTCTTGAAAATTGGCAAATACCTATATTTCAACAACTTAATAATATATACACAACAGCTACAGAAAGGGCTAGAATAAATACAGAGCGTCAATATGCCAAAATGAAAAAGTTGGATGATAATTTTTCTANTTGGGCAAAAGCAAATGGANACAGTTCATTAGGTAAATTTGATGTTCTAAGAAACAAAAAAACAGGCAAACTACATGAAGAATACTCTTCTGAATTCTTGGACAAGTTTTATGATTTGACAAAAAGAGCTAGGAGTAGAGAAGGCGCAGATAAATCAACTCCTCTTACTGCTGAAGAAAAAGCGTGGTTATCAAAGTATTTTACTATAAATGAATCTGCTGTAGAAGCCGCTGAACAATATCTTAAGAAACAACTAGACCAAAATGTCACGCTCACTAAAGCCGATAAAGAACAACATATTAAAACATTTAAAAAATATACTGATCCCAGAAATAACCCTCAAGTATTTTTTCAAGGGAATAGAAGCAGTAACCCGATGTATAAAAATTTCATTGTTCCCAGCAAGGCAGCAGAACAATTTAGGTCAAAGGAATATGAGTTCATACAGAAGAACAAACCTGTAAAAGAATATTATGACTTTATAACAGAACAGCTTGGTGAATATAGAGAAGTTTTAGGTGANTCAGTNATAGGTAAAAACTTTTTACCTGTTGTACATGCAGATATCATGTCAAGTATAGGAGAAAACGGCATAACATCTGTTTCCAATATTTTTAAAGCATATCAACAAAAACTTAAAATAAGGGAACATGACGAAACAATGGGTGTTAGGGGAGCCATGGGACAATCCATGAAACAGGTTCCTTTATTGTTTGTGGAGCCTTTACAGTCAGAAATAAGCAGCACTCAAAAACAACAGATAGAGCAAGATGTAGCTAATTTATTTGAACGTGATACTCCTTCATTCAATGCAGAAGTAGAAAGAAGAATAAGAAAAGCCCAAATAGAACGGGGATATGATGCCCAATCTAAAGACCTGACCAGAAGTATGATGATGTTTATGGCAATGGCCAATGAACATATACAGATAAGTAATATTGTCCCACAAGTCGAAGGATTGAAACTTGTAATGAACTCCAATAGATTTTTAAATAAAGAGACAAATAAAAAAGACAGGGCAGTATTTAATGACATGGTACTGTCGGTAACAAAGTCTATGGGGATGCCCACTGACCTTGTGCAAGCATTCAACGGGTTTGTTGATAGGTTGGTATACAAGCAAAGATTTGATAAAGAAATGTTCACTTCTTTTGAAAAATATTCATCAAATAAGGTAATAAGTATGTTGATGAACTTTTTCAGTGCAGTAGCCATTGGAGCAAATCTAACTCTTATAGCTTCTAACTATAATACTGCTCGTTGGAACATGTGGATGTTGTCCAAAGAAAATGTACATTTTGGAAAAGACGAATGGAAAAGAGGACTTAAATGGTTTGCTAAGCATGATGATAGATTTGCAAATGCTTATGATTATGTACAACCAACTACGAGAAACTATCTGCAAGAAAAAGTAGATTTACAAAGTGGTACATATATAAGTAGATACGTTAGAAGCAAGTATATGTTTATAGGTCATATAATGGGGGATGATAGAATAGATGCTGCAATAACTACTGCAATGTCCTTAAGATACCGCGTAGATTCAGATGGTAAAATTAAAAACCCAGAAACACACGCCCTTATAAACAAAGACGCTCCCACTGTAGCTGATGCTATTAAAAGAGATAAGGACGGTTTTGCCTATATACCGGGAATAACTGTAGAAGAGCATGGAAAATTCAGGTCTAAAGTTAGGAAAATAGCTCAACGTACAAAGGGCATGACTAATGAAAAACAAAAGGGCCTTATTTATTCTACTATGCTTGGTAGTATGTTAATGCACTTACGTTCATGGATGCCGGGTATGGCAACTACAAGATTTGGCAGGTTGGAATATGATACTACATTAGAAAGCCTTGAACAAGGAAGATTTGCTGTAGCTGCTGGAGAAATATTAGGCAATGGAATGATTCCAGCTATGAAAGAATTCTCAAAGATTCTTACAGAATCACTATCTATGGGGATGTATACGAAAGAGATGAGTAGAACAGTAGCTGAGGCTAAACTTAAAAAGTTTCAAAATGAGAACCAAGACGTAGAAGGAATAAAAGACCTTACCATAGAACAGTTTATACAGATGAGACGTAATAAACTTAATGCTGTAGGAGCTGAACTACGAGTGTACATGGCATTTTTAATGTTATTACAGCTTGTCAGAATGTTAGATATGGATGATGAAGAAGAAGGTTCTGTATTTACTTATAGCGGATATAGGGCTACAGAAAGAGCTTTATTGGAATTGAGTTTTTGGATGTCTCCTAATGCTGCTATGGATATTGTTAAATCTCCTGTACCTCTGTATTCTTTGATTAGCCGTTTGACAAAAATGGTTCAAAATTCCGTTGTACAGACTTCTTATATAGTAAGAGGTAAGACAGACCCCCATTCAAGAGTTGGGCCATTTTACTACACATTACGGACGTTTCCTGTGGCAAATCAGGTGCTAGACATACTTGGATTCTTTGAGAGATATAATAAACCTAAAGGAGTCATTGATAAAGTGTTTAAAGACGATGATTAACGTTGGAGTCATGCTTACCACTGTGACAGGTGGTAGGCATTTTATTTAAAAAAAATCGGAGACACCCTTTAGTTAGAGTGTCTCCTTT
>SL_3KL_010_SEDDRAFT_10002741_pt1 | contig 16060 bp, 13 predicted proteins | sample SodLakKL_010_SED_2_FD_10381 | JGI IMG/M metagenome (IMG submission 10381) | reverse complement strand
GTTGGTGCCGAGTATATCTTTGAGTACTGAAGGTGGTATGCCTCTTTGCATGGCGAGCCGGTCGGCAGTCACCTGATCCTGAAAAACAGCCGTCAGCTTTTTCCTGAAATTGTCCAGAAAATCATCGAAAGGCATTACTGATTGGTCCTGCCGTTGTAACCGGTCACTTATTTGATTATCGTGCATGAGGGGGTTATCTTTAAATTTTAAGCACCGGGAGTTGGACGGCTGCCTTGGAATAATTAACAGATAACCGGGCATTTTGTTTTAACTGCATTCATGGCCGGGGCCCCACTGAGCTTACGATTGCATCCGGTGACAGTGTAATCTTCTCCTGACTAGCCACACCTAAAATTAAAAAAATCCAACCATTGTTGTTATTGATGTCCTGTTGTAATGTGGGCCACTGACATTTATGATGTATGGCAGAAGTCCGGCGCCAACCTGGTTTCGTTGATTTCCGCGAAAGCGTAAAGGCTATTAACGCAAACCCTGTGATGGCGGCAGAGATGCTGTTAGTGACGGGCAGGAAGATCCTGCTGTTTGTGCGGGAGCAGAACAGGGATGAGTACGGGCTTGCCATGTCGTATGTTTTTCTGGGTGACGCGGGTTTCGAATGAAAAATCAGTCAACCGGCTGTTTTAAAGTTTACTCATTATCCATTCCGAATTTTAATGTTGGTTTGAAACTCCCGGATTACTAAATAATCAATGTCTATAAGGATTTCGATCCATTGCGGAATAATAGAAAACGGTGGTAAGATTTTATGCGCTCATCGAAGTGAATTTACCTCCTGGCTCCCAGCTACAACTATCACAACTTTTCCCTTTGCATGGCCTTCTCCGGCATAACGCATTGCTTCGGCCGTCTTCTCAAGGGGGTAAATCTTCTCAATAACCGGTTTGAGTCGTCCCTCTTCTGCAAGCTTTGCTATTAAGCCGAGGTCCTCCCTGTTGGGTTTTGCTGCAACGGTCCGCATCTTCCTGGAACCCAAAGAGAGAAACCTGCCGAATATAAGCGCCTTGAAGATCTGTTTCAATGTTCCTCCAACCATTACATAAATGCCACTTTTTTTCAGGAGCCGCCTGCATTTCAGAAGCGGGTAATTGCCGTTTACGGCAAGGATAAGGTCATATTTCCGGCTATTGGCGGTAAAATTTTCCTTTGTATAATCAATTACACGGTCTGCGCCAAGGGATAGTGCCTGCACTGTGTGGCGTGTACTGCAGACTGCCGTCACTTCAGCCCCGAAATAGCCGGCCAGCTGAATTGCATAGGTGCCCACTCCCCCGCTACTGCCGAGTATCAAAACCTGCTGCCCGTCGCATATCTTACCTTTGTCCCTTATTGCCTGAAGAGCGGTGACTGATGCCAGTGGCAGCGCCGCTGCTTCTTCAAATGACAGATTCCCGGGTTTAAATGCCAGCTGCTTTTCCGGCACCACTGCATACTCAGCAAATCCACCGGAACCGCTGTCGGAAAGGTCGGCAAATACTTCGTCTCCCGGAGAAAAGAGTGTGACATCTTTTCCAACAGATTCAATTATGCCGGCAATATCGGCACCGAATATCTTTTTATTGGGTATTATTCCCATTTTCATGGAACGGTAATCGGCTGCGTTTACCGAAACGGCATGGACTTTTACCAGCACTTCGGAATCCGCTGGCGAGGGCTTTTCAATATCTGTATATACCAGCCTATCGTTTGAACTTTTATTGTTATACACTACCGCCTTCATATTTTTAATTTTAAATCAAACATTGAGGCTAATAACCAGAGTAGCGAAAAATTCAAAAAATGGCAGTTGTCCGGTTAAAATCAGGTCCGGCACCCTGAAACCACTGTTGTGTAAGTGATGCGGAGCTTTTCTGTACGGTGTCGATTTGAATCCAGTGTTCATTTTCCACCACTGTTATGTTCTGTTGTTTAATGGCTTCCAGCCTTACGGGGTCTTGCCGTAGGAGCTGATGATAATATGCCCGCCGGTGCCGGTACGGTATATTTAGATCGTATTGGCATGTATCTGTAACACCAGGGTATTCGGGAACCCGGCGTGGTTCATTACCAGGCGTGCCGGCGGATTATTGCAAACGGTGCGGATGGACCATATGTTTTATTGATAATGTGTGAATGATGTAACTAATTTAAATAGTTGTGTAATAGTTAGCGAAACGGATTCATGTACCTTTATATAATGAAAATCAGTAAATATCCGGAAGCTTTAAATGCTTCCCCGGACAACGATGCAAAAACAGTAATTCCAACAGGTTCTGGATTAGTATATAATCGTAGACATGCCTGGAATTTTGCCCTTAACTATGAAAACCTCATTAATTTTAAAATAATTACAATGAAAACAGGAACAGTTAAATTTTACAATGAAACTAAAGGATTCGGATTTATTAAAGATGCGGATTCTCCCAATGAATACTATGTTGGTTCATCAGGATTAACAGAAAACATCAAGGATAATGATAAAGTGAGCTTTGAACTGGAAAAAGGAACAAAAGGCTTAAATGCAGTGAATGTTAAACCTATCTAGACAGGAAGCAAAAAGAAGGTTAAACCCGTATACCAGGATTCGATATTGCATATATCTTTTTAATCCTGATCTATTTAAAAGACTCCTTTCAGATTATCAGAAACAGCCGATAATCAGGACGAGTCGTGCAATATAACCAACCACGGGCAGTTTTATTTGTGAAATTCTTCATAGGCTTGCAATACCGTTATATGAGAGATCAAATATGCCAATGAGCTTTCGGCTCCCTGGTTGCGGTTTATCCCATAACTCTCAAAACCATCACAACAGCCGTTGGTTTCATAATCGTACAAACTCATCCTAAGATCGTTTTCGCCTAAAAACCACAAAAATGAAGTATATAGTTTGTTCAGGTATTCTTTGTCTTTCGTTACATGAAAAGCCTGGTGATACATTAAAACCATAGCCATTGCATCAATGGGCTGTTGTGCAAATGTGGATCGTTCACCGTCTTTTTTATACCATTTTGCATTACCGATTATCGACAGATAATTCTCGTTAAGTGTATGTTTAGTAAGGAATTGTAATGCTTCTATTGCTACTTCCAAAACTCTATCTTCGTTAAGGATTTCGGCCGAATGAAGAAGTGCCAGAGGCAATATACCATTATCATAAGCAAGCAGCGCCTCAAACCATTTCCAATCATCCGATTCATTTTCTTCGTAATGTTTAATCAGGTTATGCGCCATATTCCGGAGTCTTTCTGTCATGGAATCATCTGCAGGATTGGTCCTTAGGTAATAACAAATCCCAATCATAGTATTTGCAATGCTTCTTATGGATTTTAATTTTTCGAAATTAGGGGCTGCGTTAAAAAAGACTAACCTGCCTGTCTGGTAATAGGCATCGTTGGGGGCATTGCCCAATAAATATCCTAGCGCCCAAATAGTGCGCCCGAAAGAATCTTCAGAACCAATCTCATCAAGATATTTTCTGCTAAAGCTCAAAAAATTCCTGAAAGTACCATCCTGATTCTGCATATAGTGGATATAACTCAAATAAATGGGAGATAATTCGAGTGCGCGAATATCCTTCATTTGTCTGTATGCCATCAACACCATCAGCAGGGCCCGGGAATTATCATCAAGGCAATAGCCTTCTTTTAAGTTAGGAATACCAAACTTAGCATGCTGGATAATCCCTGTGTCGTCTGTTAACCTGTTAATGTGAAGAAGTGAAAAAGGTGGCAGGATAAGAGAATCCAGTATTGTGTGCTTTTTTTCCAGTTCTGCTACGTCAACCATCATTGCTTGTTCGGCAAGGGCAATATATTTCTCACCTGTTTTTGGCCATGTTATTTTCATACCATATTCCCTGGCTTTATTTTTAAGCTTGTTAAGTTCAGCAGGGTTGTCAAGGAGCTCTGTCAGGATTGAGGTTAGTTCATCTGAATCATTGAAATTAAAGAGTCTTCCCCTTCCATCGGCCAATAATTCCGATGCATGCCAGTAGGGTGTTGATATTACCGCCGCCCCCACTCCTACTGCATACGAAAGGGTACCGCTTGTTATTTGTGCCTCGTTTAAATAGGGTGTTATATATATATCGGTAGCCGACAAATATTTGAACAGGTCTTTAACATCTAAAAATTCATTTAAAAACACTACATGCTTTTCCAACTGAAGGTTTCTAACCAGGCGCAATAAATAAATGCGATATTCTTCACCAGAGTGCCTCAATACGTTGGGATGGGTTTTGCCCAAAACCAGATAAATCACATTAGGCTGACTTTCAATCACTTTTGGCAAAGCTTTAATTACTGTTTCAATACCTTTGTTGCGACTAATAAACCCAAATGTTGTGAGTATTTTTTTGTGTTCAAGCTTAAGCTCGTTTTTTGATTTATCGGCACTGAATTGCAGGTCTGGAACACCATGGTCCATAAACACGATCTTTCCTTCCGGAACGTCATAAATATTAACTAAAAATTCAATGGCCTTATGACTCATTACCACTATTTTGTGTGCCATTTTACAGATTTCCTGTAAAACAGCTTTTTCATTATAGGATGGTGCTTTAAGTATGGTATGTAGTGTAACAATTAGCGGTACTTCCAATCGATGCAATAGAGGCAGAATATATACCCCGCTCTGACCGCCAAATATTCCAAACTCATGCTGGAGTATACAAAGATCTGCACCACTTATATTAATGAACCTGACAGCCTGTATATAATCTTCCTGATGTTCCTGCCTGATTGTTAGTTTTACCTCTTCGGGGTATTCATAAGTATTGGTGTAATCGTTTAATGCAACAACAAAACCATCATTAGAAATCCCTGGATTTATATTGTCAACAACAACAGAATTAAACAGATTATTGGTAAATGTACCAATGCCGCATTCTCTTGGAGGATATGTGCCAATAAAAGCTATCTTCATTAGTTTAGTTTAAGTAAATACTATATCTGCCAAGAAGTGGATTTTCTCAGACAGATAACACATTATTAATTTTCTGAACAGGCGCCCTATAATTCGGTTCTTTTATTCTTTTCAGTGTTTATAAAACTGAAGTTGTTTCATACCCGCTCTTAATTACAGTTGAAATCATTTTAAACCTCTCATTTGCTTTGACATTATTGGATGTATGGGCCGGAATTATTATAGCCTCGCCTGCCTGAAGCATATTTGATGTTTTATCAATTATTATTTCAGCAGCACCTTCAATAATCTGAATGAAAGTGTCAAAAGGAGATGTTTTTTCTGCCAGGGTTTCTCCGGTGTCAATTGCAACAATAGTGACATTACCGGTGGTCTTTCGTATTATTGTCTTACTTACCACTGAATTAGGCACATACTCAATGATTTCAATCAGAATGTGCATCTTTGATTTTTCCAAATCAACTTTTTGCATCTCTTTTGCTTTAATTTGAAATAAAGGTATGGCAAACCACCGGTCAACGTGTTATACGATTGATGGTATAATTTACATCATTCACACATTTTCAAGCGTATCGCGTCTTTTGTTTTTCAGATTTTTAAAATGGGAAGGTGTAAGGCCGGTAATTTTTTTAAATTGATTTGACAGATGGGCTACACTGCTGTAGTGCATTTTAAAGGCAATCTCAGAAAGGTTCATCTCATCGTAAACAATGAGCTCCTTTACCTTTTCAATTTTATTGGTCAGGTAGAATTTTTCAATGGTAATTCCTTTTACTTCTGAAAAAAGATTGGCTAAGTATGTATAGTCGTAATTGAGTTTTTCACTCAGGTAATCTGACAGGTTAACTCTTATTTGCTCTTCTGTGTAATGCACCAGTTCAATTATAGCATTCTTTATTTTCTCTACCAGGATGCTTTTTCTGTCATCCATAAGGTGCAATCCTGTTTTTCTTAACTCATAATCCAATTGCACCAACTGTTCAGGTGATACAACCCCAATTATATCTGCCTCTCCTATTCTAACATAAATATAATTCAGCCCGAGTTTTTCAAGTTCACTCTTAACCACCATCTGGCAGCGGATACAGACCATATTTCTTATGTACAATTTCAAGAAATTAAAGCATTTAATGGATTAATGTCTACAATGTAAAGTTAGGTCATATTAGCAAATAAGCAGAAAGAATCAATGGACTTTTGCTTTTTAGTTTTGGCTTTACAATTATTGGCAAGTTCCACCCCATAGCCACGGAATTATTGCAGCAATGGTTTTCCGGTCACGAAATTGTTCCATCAATGGTTTTCCGGCTTCAATATTGTTATTATCTTTAATGTTGATAAATGTCCTTCTTTAAACCACTTTTATGAACACACTCGTTAAACGGGCAAAGCCGCATATCAAACGGAAAACTCTCCTTCTCCTTATTCTTGCCTTCTCCTTTTCGGGCGCCTATGCGCAATGGAGCATAGGCCTGGAGAGCGGCATTCCTTTCGAAGGATATAATGATGTCAGGATCCCCAATGAGACGGGCACGACATTCAGTTTTACCGGTGATTTTGAGCTTCAGGGTCCGGTCATTCCCCTCAGGCTGACGCTGGGCTACACCTTCGCTGAAAAGAACCACCTCTTTGCGCTGTATGCTCCCCTGGGCCTGACCTATGAGGGCCCAGCCCCGTTTGATATAAGCTTTCAGCAGTCGCTGTTCACTGCCGGGCAGATGATCGACGGGTTCTATAAGTTCAACAGCTACAGGCTTGGGTACCGCAGGGATGTGCTGACGTCAGACCGGTGGACCATCGGCGTGGGTTTCACCGCCAAGATCAGGGACGCACGGGTTAAGCTGAGCAGCGGGGGCCTGAGCGACAAGAAGGACGACCTGGGCTTTGTCCCCCTGTTGCATATTTTCGCTGCCCGGGAATTCGACCGGTGGATGATCTTCCTGGAGGGCGACGGACTGGCTGGGGGGCCCGGACGGGCTTTTGACTTCTTCCTCGGTGCAAGGATAAGTATTACCGATAACCTTTCGGGGAAAGCGGGGTACAGGATAATAGAGGGTGGTGCTGACGTCTCACCGGTCTACAATTTCGCGCTGTTCAATATAGCTTCCGCCGGAATTGCATGGGAGTTTTAAGGGACTCTGCCGCAATTGCATTTGAGTTTTAAGGGCTCTACCGGAATTGTATGGAAGTTCCAGGGGGCTCTACCAGAATCGTGCGATAAACCGCTCCTTAACCTGCAAGTTTTTTTATCATGCCCCTGAAAATGAGTCCGTGAAGCGGCAGCACCGAGTACCAGTACAACCTTCCTGCCAGACCAAGCGGCCTGAAAGTTGCAGTCTGGATAAGCTGAGAATCTTTGATATGAAATTCAAGCCAGGCTTCGCCCGGCAACTTCATCTCCGCATAGAGTAAAAGCCTTTTATCTTCTTTGCTGGCATATAACACTCTCCAGAAATCGAGTGCATCACCTGCCGTGATCCTCATGTCACTTTTCCTGCCCCTGCGCAGTCCCACTCCGCCAAAGACCTTGTCAATAAAGCCCCGGAATACCCATAGCCAGTTGGCATAGTACCACCCCGTTCTACCTCCGATTGACCATATCCTGTCAAGCACCTCTTCCTCATTGGAAACTCTACGTTCCCTCCTGTCTGTAAAACATCCGTATGTTGGCACCCCGATCAGCCTGGAAACTCCCCCGTCAAGCTTATTCCCCGACATCGCATCTATCCAGCTTGACATCACCTCCTGTTGCTCAATCCTGTCAAAGGCAAGACGAATAGCATCTTCATAATAAATGAGCTCTGCAGGCAGAATTTCCAGGATATCATTATCCCTGCATACAATTTCAGTTTTAAGGCTGTTTACAAGGTTAACAGCCAGCTTATAGCTGGTAGAGGTAATAAAGTAAAGCCAGTAAGAAGAAAGGCGGGGAGTCATAACGGGTACCGAAATAACTATACGCCTGAGTTTTCGCACCTTAGCGTATTTAAGGAGCATCTCTTTATAGGTAAGGACCTCAGGGCCACCTATGTCAAAACTCCTGTTGTATGTTTCAGGTTTCATCAGCACACCGGTAAGGTAATCGATAACATTCCTGATAGCAATAGGCTGTGAACGGGTCTTCAGCCATTTTGGTGCGATCATTACAGGCAGTTTTTCTACCAGATCGCGTATGATCTCAAAAGAGGCACTTCCTGAGCCTACAATAATGCCTGCACGAAGGGTGGTAAGACCGTAATTTCCGGCAGAAAGTATCTTTTCAACCTGCATGCGGGATCTGAGATGCTTTGATAGCTTTTGCCCGTTTGCAATACCACTGAGGTAGATCACCTGCCTTGTATTTGTCTTTTCAATTCTCTCTTTGAAATTTTCTGCTGACCGGCTTTCGAGTTCGGAGAAATCCCCGGTTGAGGAAGACATTGAATGAACCAGGTAGTATGCTGCATCCAGATCATCAGGTATCTTTTCAAGAGAACCCCTGTCCAGGAGATCAATTTCAAGGACTGATATGCGGGTGGATGAATATTTCGAGGAATCAAAACGGCCGGCATCCCTTACACAACAAATCACTTCATGTCCCTGGTCAAGCAAGGCAGGAAGAAGCCTTTTCCCTATATATCCGGTTGCACCTGTAAGCAATATTTTCATTATACCGGGAAAATTAGAACATCAGAATGAAGTATAATTGTTTATTCAACTATTTTAAGCTGCCCGGTTTTTTGATGGTGAACTGGTTTATCTTGAGGAGCAGTTCATTCATTTTAACCGGCTTGGATAGATAGTCGTTGCAACCGGCATCGAGGGCCAGGTCCCTGTCGCCTGGCATGGCATAGGCGGTCTGGGCTATGACCGGGATCCTTTTGTTGAACTCCCTTATCTTCCTGGTGGCCTCCAGGCCATTCATTCCGGGCATCTTGATATCCATAAGTACAAGCGATATCGAGGGATTATCACGAACGGCAGTTACAGTGTCCTGGCCGGTGGCAGTACGCAGAAGCTTTACCTCCTGGTTAACCAGGAAAGCTTCTATAAGCTGGTAGCTGGCATCATCATCTTCGGCCACCAGGATAGTATGTCCGGGTTCAATGCTGCCGGCAGTCTCTTCATCAACCTTTGTGTCATCAGGCAGCTTTTCAGCCGGGATATATGGCAGCGAAAAGTAAAACGTACTGCCGGTGCCAACATCACTTTCAACCCATATCCTGCCTCCCAGCTTTTCCAGATATGCTCTGGCAATGGAAAGGCCGAGGCCTGATCCTTCGTAGGGACGGGCAGTCGACAGATCAGCCTGAACGAACATCTCAAAAATGGCATCAAGACGGTCAGGGGGAATGCCGGTTCCCGTATCACGCACGTAGAAGTTGACCAGGGCACCGTCAAGATAATTGCCGAATTCTATTCCCCCCTCACTGGTAAATTTAATTGCATTTTTCAGGAGATTCGACAGTACAGCTTCGAGCTTAAGCTTGTCGGTCATTATGGTAAGCTCTTCGCATTCAGGTGCAACTTTCATATTCAGTTGCAATCCTTTTTCGTCGGACTGCTGCCGGAAAAAATCACAGGTAAACTGCATCACCTCCGGCAGGTCCGTCTCGCTGATGTCAAGTGGTATGTGCCCGGTTTCAATTTTGGACATTTCAATAATGTCCTTTATGGTGTCCAGCAGTCTCTGACCGCTGTTGTTCAGTATTTCAATGTAACTGTCCTTCTCTTCGCGTGTCATGTCCATATCCTGCAGTAACTGAAGGAACCCTATTATGCCGTTCATGGGTGTCCTTATCTCGTGGCTCATATTGGCAAGGAAATGGGTTTTGAGAAGATTGCTTTCCTCGGCTTTTTCCTTCGCGCGTATAAGCTCTTCTTCAGTCTTCTTCCTGAGTTTTATGTTAACCATCATCTGGCAGTATAACTGGAGAAGCTGCTGCTCGACTTCTGAATAAACATGATATTCATTTACGGAATCAAACCCGATAAAGCCTATACAAGCACCATCGCTCATCATGGGTATTACAATGAGGCTTTTTATATCCTGAGGTTCGAGTACATCACGCACATATCCCCGGGGCATCGCCAGCACATCGGGAATGATGACCGCTTCACCTTTTATGAAAGCTTCATTCCACTCATCAGGCATTTGTATTTCCTGCAGGTTGTTTATCTGAAGACTTACACCCTCATTGCACCATTCGTATGTATTGGAGCAAAGCATCGTATCCGGATCAAGGTCAAAAATATAGGCCCTGTCAGCGGAGACGAACCTGCCCATGACAGCCAATGAATTATTTATAGAAGACTCAACTTCATGCAGGGGAAGATTTATATAGGATGATGAGATATCTATCAGCACCTGCCTGAGATCCTCCTGGAACTTCAAAAGTTCTTCCCTCTTTTTCCTTTCGGTTATATCCTCTTTAACTCCTATGAAATGGGTTATCCTGCCTTCTTCATTCCTGATTGGCGATATGGTGGCATATTCCCAGTAGAGCTCTCCGTTTCTTTTCCTGTTGTGAAATTCTCCCTGCCACTCCCTGCCGGATGTAATAGTTTTCCATAGCTCTTCGTACTCACTTTCATGCATCCTGCCTGATTTCAGGATACGCGGGTTCTGGCCTATGGCTTCATTGAAGTGATAACCGGTTACTTCAGTGAATTTAGGATTGACATACTCAATAGTCCCGTTCAGGTCGGTTATAACAATACTTACAGGACTCTGCTCCACAGCCTGTGACAGCTTCCTGTTCTGCTCCTCAACCCACCTTTGTTCTGTTATGTCGACAGCAACACCGAGTACCGCAGAAAGCTCTTTCTCCGAGAATGTGAACGGTATCTTGGTTGTTGAAAGATATCTTACTTTTCCGCGGGAGTCGGTTATCTTTTCTTCAGGTATGATCCTGGGGGTCCCTGAATTTATAACCTCAGTGTCGTTTTCCCTAAAAAAACGTACCTCCTCCTCTGATTTTGCAAAATCAGCGTCGGTCATCCCTGTCAGTTTCTCCACTGTGGTACCGTATGCATCTGCCGTCGCCTTGTTTACAATGATGAACTTGCCGTTGATGTCCTTTACAAAGATGAAATGCGGAACCAGGTCAATTATCTGGCGAAGACGCTCCTCGCTGGCCTGAAGGGCTATCTCAGCCTTTTTGCGTTCGGTTATGTCTCGGCTTACACCCTGCAACCCTGTTATCTGACCTTTTCCATCGCGGATAAAGGTAATGTGCATGGCCAGCCATACCAGGCTGCCGTCGGACTTGTAATGCTCTGCCTCAATTATCCTTGTCCGGTTTTTATCCAGTTCAGGGTCACTGTCCCTCATCCTTTCCTCACGAAGGAGCTCAATAAACTGTTTTAAGTACCGGGAAGGGAAGTTTTGGCGAACAGTCCGCCTCCTGTACTCCTCAGGTGTAAACCCGAGAATTCTCTTTACTGAAGGGCTGACCCAGATCAGCTTGATTGAAAGATCGGTAGTCCAGACCACGTCTGAAATATTCTCAGCAAGATGCCGGTACTTTTCCTCACTTTCCCTGAGAGCAGCCTCAGCAAGCTTTCGCTCAGTAAAATCCTCAATAATTGAGATTATGCATTCAACTCCCTTTATTTCAATAATCTCCATCGCAACCCTCCAGTCGAGGACCTCGCCGGACTTGCTGCGGAAGGTAACGGACTGGTCACGGACCGACCTGTTTTTTTTCAGCTTCGATATGATCCTGGATCGGTTTTCAGGGTCGGCCCATACACCGATATCGATCGCTCTCCTGCCTATTATCTCTTCACGGCTGAAGCCGGTAATGAGCTCAAAACGGGGGTTTACATCGATCAGGCGGCCAGTGTCAAGCCGGCTTATTGTCAGTGCCATCGGATTGGATTCAAATGCTTTTGAAAATTTCTCTTCCGAGAGCTTCAGCGCAGTCATGTCTCTGCTCACACTGAACAATGCCGGTTTGCCATCCCAAACACCACTGAAAATATATGTTTCAACCGGTATCTCTTCTCCGCTCTTTGTGATAAGGGGTACAGTGCAAAGATCATCTCTGCCCTCCAGTATGGCTTCAAAAGCCTGTTTTGCCTCTTTTCTCCGGCCCGCGGGATAAATATCGGTAAACCTTTTTCCTATAAGCTCCTCTTTGGTATAACCAAGCCTGCTCTTTATCGTACTGTCAATATGTATAATAAATCCCCGTTCATCCACAACCCAGTTAAAATCAACATTGGCATCAAAAAGGTTCCTGAGATTGTTTTCACTCCGGCGTGCCTCCTCTTCGTGGTTTTTCTGCAGGGTAATGTCTGTAAAGATTGCTGCAAGGTTGTCCGGCCCGGCTGGGTAAACCTGCACATTGTACCAGCGGTCAGGCTTCTCAAAAAACATTTCAGCGGATTGCGCACCTCCTTTTACGGAAACCCTGCCTAAAAATTCTGTCCAGTTGAAATCAGGAAAAGATGCAGCAGGGAAAATATCCTTGATTGTTTTCCCGAGTATCTCTTCCGCCTTTCTGCCGGCAACCTCTTCAAAGGCGGGGTTCACGTCTGCAAACCGGTAGTCCCCAATATTACCCCTGCTGTCTGCTACCGTTTCAAGTAACGCATAGCCGAAAGGTGCCTGGCCTAGAACCGGTTTGTACCTGCTGTTCTCCATATTCCTGCATATTGATTCTGTATCGCTCCGGGAAATTCATACATCTTTAACAAATTCAAAGACATAATGTTGCCTGAGAAAATGTCACAGCCCGAATCTTTCTCAATCATCTGGTAAATTACAAAACTAGATTTATTTAGTTGCCAAAAAACAAATTTTTTGAACAAGGCAGGCCTGGCAGGTATACTTGACGGCCGGTTTTTGAAATCATATTTACTATCTTTACACATAAACCAGACTTAAAAAGAAAAGGTTATGGAGAATACAAAATTAATTGATATTGTTAAATCGGCCATACTGCTTGAAACACGGGGAGAGGCTTTTTACAGGACGGTAGCCGGCAGCACTGAAAACCAGGGGATCAAACATATTTTTGATGTAATGGCCAAAGAGGAAGTCATGCATGCCAATTTCCTGAGAAAAAAATACAAGGAGCTTACCGGCGGGGATAAAATGAGCATTTCCGACCTGCCCTCCGAACCGGAAGAATCGGCCTCAAAATATGTTTTGTCTGATTCAATGAAGGACCGGATATCTTCTGCAGGTTTTGAGGCTGCCGCCATCTCTGCCGCCATCGATATGGAGTCGAAAGCGATAAAGCTCTACTCAGAAAGTGCTGACAATGCAACCAACCCCGATGAAGAAAAGCTTTTCAGGTGGCTGGCGGACTGGGAGAGCGGGCACCACAAGATATTGTATGAGCTGGATAAGGACCTGAAGGAACGGATCTGGAACGACAACCAGTTCTGGCCATTTTAGTTCCTGACATTTTACGGCATACTCCGGGTACATAGCAACAACAACCAAAGCCCCTGTGGTGTTTAGAACATTCTTGAACTTACTGAAGGCCCGACTGTGAGCTCTTTTCCGGTTAAGTTCTTAACCCTCGGTACGGTGGAAGTATGTGCATTTTAATACCCGGCTTAAAGAATCCTCCTGATAAAGCTTTCCATTTTCTGAGGGGTTGTGGATGGTGAGAACCTCTTCAGGGGTTTTCCGTCACGGCCTACAACAAACTTGGTGAAGTTCCATTTGATCCTGCTGCCAAGAAAACCCGGGAGTTTCTTCCTTAAAAATTTGAAGAGCGGGTGGGCATCCGGTCCGTTTACCTGGATCTTGTCAAACATCTGGAAAGAGACCCCGTAGTTGACAAGGCAGCCCTCTTCAATCTCTGTTGCGTCACCCGGCTCCTGGTTGCCGAACTGGTTGCAGGGAAAGCCGAGGATCTCGAGTCCCTGCTCCCTGTACTTGCGGTAAAGCTCCTCAAGTCCCCCATACTGCCCGGTAAACCCGCACTTGCTTGCGGTATTCAAAATGATCAGCACCTTACCCCTGTACTTATCGAGGCTGACCTCCTCTCCTTTAAGCGTTGAAGCCTTTATATCGTAAATTGTTTGTGTCATCTGGATATATGTTATGCTTCCTAAACAACAAGAATTCATTATTGTTCAGGCTATAAAGTATGGGTAAGCGGCACCGTTTTTTTTCCCCGAAAGGGCTATTATTATAAAACTTCTTCCGGATTCATTTGTTATTATAAATGTTGAAGATTTAAATATGCTGTACTTTTTCAACCAGATGGCAAAATTTATAACGATTATTCAGTTATGGCCGAAGAGCTGTTGAAGGTTCTGCTCTATTTTGACATTTTCTCATACCCGCTTACAAAGAGGGAGCTGATTACCTACTCGGGTATTTCAGGCGAAGACGGGGAGGGTGCAGACGCAGCTATTGAGATGCTGCAAAGGGAGGGGCTGATAAACCGTTTTGGGGGACTTTACTTTGTGGGCGCTAAAAGGCAGAATGTGGTCAGGCGGCTTAATGGCAACAACAGGGCAGCCGGAAGGATGAGGACGGCAAGGAGATTCTCCCGGCTTATCTCCTGGTTCCCGTTCGTGCGGGGTGTATTTATATCCGGCTCTCTTTCAAAGGGCTTTGCAGCAAAAGAAGATGATATTGACTACTTTATAGTGACAGAACCGGAACGGTTGTGGCTGGTTAGATCACTGCTCACCATTTTCAAGAAAATTTTTCTCCTTAATTCGTACAGGAATTTCTGCATCAACTACTTCGTAGACAGCAACCATCTGTCCATCAGAGAGCATAACAGGTATACTGCAACAGAGATAGCCTTCCTGGTGCCACTGTTCAACAGTGCAATGCACCAAAGGTTACTGGATCAGAATAGCTGGGCAGGAGAATACTATCCGAATTTAATGAACAATAATAAATATGACTACATTAATAATGAACCTGCTCTGAAAAGACTGGTTGAGAAACTGCTTTCCGGCCCGGTGACCGGCAGACTGGATAATTACTTGTACAGGAGATCCAGATCCTGGATAAGAAGGCAGTTTTCTCATATGGATGATGATACTTTCGCATGCAACTTCAGGGTTCTCCGGCATGAGCTGAAGTATTTTCCAAACAGTCACCAGTTCAGTATAATGGATAAATATAATGAGAGGGTTAACCGGTATTTAAAGGTACCACGACCCCTCCGGGCAGCAGAGTAAATCCTTTATGACGAAACAGTCCCGAAACATATGGATCCTGGGAGGCACCGGTTTTATCGGGTCGGCTCTTGTAAAGCTGTTGTCGCGCGACAAGGCAAACAGACTCCACCTCCTGGTTCATAAAAGAGCTCCCTGGCAGTTACTGGAGGGTTTCAGCACTTTTACCGGCACTCTTTCCAGCATTGAGCCTGGCTGGTTTGAACGATACCCGCCAGATATAGTTTATCACCTGGCGAGGCCGGCGGGGAGTAATGCGGTAACCCGAAAACTGAGATCAGCCACAGGTGAAAAAGCCAACAGGCGGCTGGTGAAAATTTTACGCGGACTGCCGGTACCGCCCGTGGTTGTGTATGTGAGCGGGTCGTTGATGTACGGCGACCGGCCGGCCAGCGATCCGGCTTTCGAAAACTCACCGCTGAACCCGGCATCTTTTGCGCGTTACTATTACCTCAACGAGCTGCCCTGGACAGGGGCGCAAAATGAGGGGTCCCTTGATGTCCGCTTTGCACGTCCGGGCTGGATCGCCGGACCGGGTTCATGGTTTATGGAGTTCTTCTTTAAACCATGGCGGCGCACCGGCAGGGTGCCTTGTTACGGGGAGGGGATGCAGCATATGTCTCTGACCTGCCTTGACGACTGCGCTGCAATGATACATGCACTGGGGCAGCACGGCTCAAAAGGGAGCAATCTGAATATCTTCTCGGGAGATATTATCACGCAACTTGACTTTTCAAATACCCTTGCCCGGATGCTGAAGGCAGAAACTGAAATGATACCTGAGAACCGTTTAAGACGGGACTACGGAAAGGTTACCGCAGCAGCGCTTCTCTCCTCCTCTCCCATGGGTACTCTGTACCCTGAGCTCCACCGCAGGGCCGGGATTATTTACCGGGACCCGGAACAGTTACTAGTCCCCGTTGTCAGGCTTTCTGAAAACAAACAGGGTGTATTCGCCGAACTTCCATAGTGGTGTCTTCTGCAATGCCATATC
>SL_3KL_010_SEDDRAFT_10002739_pt1 | contig 16064 bp, 16 predicted proteins | sample SodLakKL_010_SED_2_FD_10381 | JGI IMG/M metagenome (IMG submission 10381) | reverse complement strand
CAGCTTCCTTCGGCTCGATCTGGATCCGCGTTCCCGCTCGTACCGCCTGCGCGAGCGGGTGTGCGCGGGTGAACTCGAGCACCGCGGCTACCGGCTGTGGTGATCGGTAACCGCTCTTGCCGGGCTGCATGGTGATCACGCGCAGTACCTCACCACCGTGCGCGATCCAGGCGAGTTGCAGAGGTTTGGCGACATTGCGCATGTGGTAGCTCACGCGCCGGGGCCGGTCGTAGGTGAACAGGATGGCCTCCCGGTCCATGCGCTCGGCCGGCACATGCTGGAATCCCGCGGCGCGGTGGCCGAGGGTTGCCGCCAGGCGGACGCAGTGGACGTTGCCATCGACGGTGATCGCCGTGCGCGGCATGTCGTCGATGCGGGATGTGCCTGCGTGCACGAGCGCCGCCGCCAGACCCGCGAGCAACAGTGATGCGAGGATGAGGTGCGGGCGCACGGCTGCAGGCCTTCCGATGCTGGTGAGGCTGGATCATTGCACGGCCGCCATGCGTTGTCACAGCACTCGGTAACGGCCGTACCGTGCGCTCACATGTGCACTTCCACCGGGTTCACCAGCCGGGCGAAGGCACTGTAGGCAGTTTGACCGCCTCGGTAAGCGAACCCGCATTGAAGACGATCTCCCCGAAAAAAGTTGGCGGCATCGAGTTCAGCAAGCGCATGGCCTGCGGCTACCGGGATACGGACCATTTGTCCGTTGAAGCAGACAAGACCGTCCTATCGGCTGGCCCACTACTCCTCTTTCGGACCCGCCTCCCGCCTGGAGAGAGCCCGCAGGCGCTCCACGCCCTTCGTGCGCTGGGTGCGGATGGTGCGCAGCTTGCCCTCGATCTCCTCGCGGTCATCCCGATCCGGCTTCTCCTCGAGCTTCTTCTCGAACTTACGCTGTTTGTCCCGCAGATCCTTCAGCACCTTGCGCACCGAGTCGATCTCCCGCTCCTGCTGGGTGCGATCGGCATCGAGAAAGTCCCTCAGTCGCGCGAGTAGCTTCTTGGTTTTCATACGTTTGCTCCTGAACCGGTATTCCCTTCATCCGCCAACGACATCCCACGAATCTGCCCGTGGTAAATGACGGAACGATGACCCGCTGTCGAGTGATTCATCTGATTCACGGCCGGCTTCCCTCGCCGGGCGCGTTCCCTTCGCCGATTGGCTTGGCCGCCGCCGCTTCGATCTCCTCGTCGCTCAGCGCCAGGCGGGTCTGGGCCGCGCGCATGTCCTCTTCGTGGGAGACCAGCAGGGTCTGCGCCGCCGAGATCAGCATCCGCGCCACGTCGTAGGCATAACCGGCGTCATTCATCAGTGAAGTGGCTTCGGCCCCGCGCATGTGTCGCTCCCGGATGGCCGCCTCCAGTCCGGCACTGAACTCCCGGTAGAAGCGCTCGATGTTGACCTTGGAGGCGTCCAGTGCCAGCACCGTGGAGGCACCCGGTTGCTCCTCGGCACGCAGGGCCTCGATCTCCCGTAGCACGCCCGCCAGGAGTACGCGGATCTCGTCGTAGCGGGATCGGATGGCCGGATTGCGCGAAAGCGCCAGCCGGGAGAGGTTCTTGTGCAGGTGTTTCATGTCCTTCACCGCCAGCACGATGTCCTGGCTGGCCCGGCGCAATTCATAGAGTCGCTCCGCCTCGGCGGCGGGCAACCCGGCCGCACCGCTCTCGCTGATGAACTCCACGATGGCACTCTGCAGGCTCTTGATGCGGTGCTCGTAATCGTCGTCGATGTCCAGCGGCATGATCCGCTGCGTCCGGGTCACCGCCTCCTGCAGTGGCTGTTCGGAACGTACCACCCGGCGCCGCAGGCTCAAGCCGTGGCAGATCAGCCCGAAGGCGTTCTCGTACAGGTGCAATACCTCCTTGCGCACCGCCGCCACCGCCACCTCGGGCACCTTGAGTGCATCCTTGTGGAGGAACTGCGGCTGCACAGTGAGCTTGGATACAAACTGCACGTACCGCTCCAGCAAGGAGGCGAACTGCTTCGTGAAGGGCGTGAAGATCAGCACGCCGAGCAGGTTGAACAGGGTGTGGAACAGGGCCAGCCGTAGCAGGAAATCATCCTTGGCAAACCCGAGCAGATTACCGCCGACATCCACCGCCAATCGTATCCAGTCCATCAACAGCACGGCCACCAGCGCTGTCACCACGTTGAACACCACGTGGGCCACCGCAAGGCGCTTGCCCCCAAGGTGGGCGGTCATGCCGCCGAGGGCGGTGGTCACGGCGGTACCCAGGTTGGCGCCGATGGCCATGGCCAGACCGTTATCGTAGGTTACCTGCCCCGCCGCCAGCGCCGTGATCACCACCAGCAGGGTCGCATGGCTGGACTGCATGATGATGGTGATCAGCATGCCGATGCCGATATAGAGCAATAGCCCGGCCATGCCATCCATGGCGTAGGCGGACAGATCCACCGTCTCCTGGAAGGCGTCGAAGCCCTCTTTCATGAAGTGGATGCCGAGGAACAGGAACCCCACCCCGAGCAGAATACTGCCCAGCCCTTTGGCCACCTTGCTCCGCTGGAACAGCAATATGACCGCGAATACCAGCAGCGGCATGGCGTAGGCGGCGATATTGACCCGCAACCCCAGGCCCGCGATGAGCCAGGCCCCGGTGGTGGTGCCGATATTGGTGCCCAGCACCACGCCGATACCGGCGGCAAGGGTGATCATCTGGGCGCTGACGAAGGAGATGGTGACCAGGGAGACCAGGGTGCTGGATTGCATCAACGTGGTGCTGACGATACCGAAGCCGATACTCTTCCAGAGCCGGTCGGTGGAGGCGTGGAGCAGGTTCTCCAGGGTGCCGCCCGTGAAGGTCCGGAACCCCTGCTCCAGAGACATCATGCCGAAGAGGAAGATGGCCACTCCGGCGGCGATCTCGGTGAAATCGCCGCTCTGCCAGAAGCCCCAGGCAAGCACCGCCATTACCAGGATCAATGCAATGCGACTCGGGCCCATGGCCGCTCCTCCACCGCTGCAGCCAGCACCGGAGCCCGCGGTGGCTCACGGCAATCTTCCCGTGAAGATGGCGACCATCATGCCTAGCGAACCACCACTGGAGTCAAGTCGACTCCTGCCGGTTTGGTCGCGATTCACTCGCATCTCCATGCAGGCGATGGACGAGCCGCATGGAGTCCCGCTTCCAACGGTGGCATTCACATCGCAAGGCAAGGCACACGCCGCGCGCCTCCCGCGCAAGCGGTGCTCCGTTACTTGCCGACCGTGTAAATTGGGGCTCGCAAACGACCCGAGTCGCGCTACGGAGAAGGCGAAACGACCGTCTCCCATCGCACGGACCAGGGCGGCCGGTGGCCTATAATCGGCCGAGGGTCGCTATGCCCGTTACACTGGGCCCGCCCGACCCGCACATGGAAGGAGCGCGTGATGCCCAGCAAGCCGCCGACGCCCCGGTCGCTCGTCGACAGATATATCGAGGCGGTGGCCCGATTCGACCACGAAGCCGCTCGGGCCTGCCTCGCGGATGACGGGTTCGAGTCCACCGGCCCGATCAACAGTTTTTCGTCCGCTGATGCGCACGTGCGGCAGATTCAACTGGCCACGCCCATCGTGCAGCGGATCGAGATTCTCAAATCGTTTGCGGCGGGCAACGATGTGGCGCACTTCCTCCTGGTGCACACCCAGCTCTCGGAGAAGATGTCCGTGCCCGTGGCGCAGTGGGCGCACGTCCGGGACGGGCGCATCGACCGACTGCAGGTCGTATTCGATGCCCATTGGTATCGTTCGCTGTTCCCGACGGACGACGATGCCGGCGAACCCCCGGCCACGTTCGTGTAGGTCCAGAAGAGGGCCGATGGGCCCGTGAGGATTCCATGGAACAGCGGGTGAGCGTGATCACGCTGGGTGTGATCGATCCGGCGTGGGCTCACATGTGCACTTCCACCGGTTTCACCAAGCGGGCGAAGGCGCTGTAGGGCAGCCTGACCGCCTCGGTATGCGTACCCGCGTTGACCACGATTTCCTCAGCCTGTGCCAGGTGCGGCGAGACGAAGACCTCCATGTCGTAGAGATTGCCGAACGGCGGCATGGCGCCGGTCTCGCAGCCGGGGAAGTGCGCGCTGAACTCGCCTTCCGAAGCCAGCCTGACTGACGTCTCGCCCACCGACTGGGCCAGACGCTCGGTATCGATCCGGTCGGTGGCGGGCAGCACGGCGAGGGCGAGGCGGTCACCGATCCTGATGGCCACGGTCTTGGCGAAGTGCTGCCCGGGCACGTGCGTGCGCTGCGCGACTTCCTGGGCGGTGTAGGCGACGGGGTGTTCCAGCACTTCGTAGTGCACGCCGTGGTCGTCGAGGTACTCCTTGAAGCGTCGAACGGGCATGGCTCGAACCTCCTGCAGGGGCCCCGGGTGCAGGGGGTACCCGGGCTTGCGTTCGAAAACAGGCTTCCACGGGATGAGTCTGCGCCACGTCCGTGCAGTGCACATTGACACCGATCAACGCAACCCCGCCAGCCTCACACGCCGCGAGCACACGCGTGACCACCAGCCCCATGAACCAACCACGCTCAGGTACGATGATCGCCCGCCGAATGAGAGCACCGCCGAGAAAAACCATGCCGAGGAAAACCGATGCCAAGTGAGGTGCCCACGCGTTTTCGTATCCTGCCGATGTCGGTGATCATCGCGCTGCTGGCCATTGGCCTGGTTTCGAGCCTCGCCTTTCGCGCCATCATCGTGGCCGAGCATATCGAGCCGGACTGGGTGCGTCCGCTGTGGTACATCGCCGTGCTGCTGAACGCGCTGTTCTTCTCCTACCGCTACTGGGTCTCGCGGCGGCGGGTACGGGCCGTGGTCGAGGGTGATCTCGACGGCAAGCTGTATGCCGGCCGGGCGCTGACAGCCGACGAGCGCGAACAGGTGGCAGCCATCCTGCACTCCATCCGCATCTCGCCGGAGCGTTTCAATTACCTCGTCATCTTCGTCCTGTCCGCGCTGGCGATTGCCGCGGACCTCTGGTTGAGTGCAGCCACGTCACAGGGTTTGGGGTGATTTCCAGCGGCAGTCGGTGCGTGAAGGGCACAGTGGGTGTGGTCAGCCGCGAGGCGGTAGGCATGCGACCGCCTCGCGGCAGTGGCTTCAGCCTGCCTTGGCAAAATAGCTGGTCATCAGGTTGCGGTAGTTGGGGATGTGCGCCGACAGCAGCGCGCCCAGCCCCTCGACGTCGTTGCGCCAGTCGCGGTGCAGTTCGCAGGCCATGGCGAACCAGGTCATCAACTGCACGCCGGCCTGCTCCATCCGCCGCCAGGAGGTGTCACGGGTCACCTCGTTGAAGGTGCCGGAGGCGTCGGTGATGACGAACACCTCGTAGCCCTCTTCCAGCGCCGACAGCGCCGGGAAGGCGACACAGACCTCGGTCACGACCCCGGCGATGATGAGCTGCCTCTTGCCGGTCGCCTTCACCGCCTTGACGAAGTCCTCGTTGTCCCAGGCGTTGATCTGGCCCGGACGGGCGATGTAGGGCGCGTCCGGGAAGGTCTCGGTCAGTTCCGGCACCAGCGGGCCGTTGGGGCCGTCCTCGAAGCTCGTCGTCAGGATGGTCGGCAGGTTGAAGTAGCTGCCGCTGGCGGCCGTTGCCAGGACGTTGTTCTTGAACTCCCCGGGCGAAAAGTCCTGGACCAGCGAGATCAGGCCGGACTGGTGGTCGATCAGCAGCAGTGCTGCATCATCGCGATCGAGACGGCGATAGTTGTAGTTCGTGCTCATGTCGGTTTCCTCTCGTGTTGCTCGAACAAGTGGTGTTGCTTGCCGCGACCGCGAGGGCCGCGGCGGTTTCATCCGGCGAGGCTGCCGAAGCGGCCCGCGCCGAAATCCTTCATCGCCTGACGGATCTCCGCGTCCGTGTTCATGACGAACGGCCCGCGTGCGGCGATCGGCTCGTCGATCGGCTCGCCCGCGAGCAGCAGCACGACGGCATCACTGGCAGCGTCGATCACGACGTCCGTGTCGTCACGATCGAACAGCGCTACCTGGCCGTCGTGGGCGTCGTGGCTGCCGTTGAAGCGAACGTTGCCGTGCAGTACGGCGATGGTGGTGTTCCAGCCCGCAGGCAGGTGCAGGCGGGTACTGCCACCCTGTGCCAGTCGCAGATCCCAGACATGCATTGGCGTATGGGTGCGCGCCGGCCCTTGGTGGTCAGCAAAATCGCCCGCGATGACGCGCAGCGTTCCTGCATCGGCGGGCAGTGCCACCTCCGGGATGTCGGCTGCAGTCAGCGACTGGTAACCGGGTTCCGCCATCTTGTCGGCTGCCGGCAGGTTCACCCACAGCTGGGCCATCTCGAGGGTGCCGCCGCGACCGGTGAAGGCCTCGGAATGGAACTCCTCGTGGAGGATGCCGCGACCGGCGGTCATCCACTGGACGTCGCCGGGGCCGATCACACCGCCGGCGCCGGTCGAGTCGCGGTGCTCGACTTCGCCGGCGTAGACAATGGTCACGGTCTCGAAGCCGCGATGCGGGTGCTCACCGACACCGCGCGGTGTGCGGGCCGGCTCGAAGTCCATCGGGCCCGCGTGATCGAGCAGCAGGAAGGGGCTGACGTGGCCGCCGTGGCTCTGCCACGAGAACAGTGAGCGCACGGGGAAGCCGTCGCCGACCCAGTGGCGTGGGGGTGCGCTGTAGATGCCGAGAACGTTCTTCATGTCGACCTCCAGAAACGATGTCAGTGATGCGTGATTCGCTGAATGAGGAGTCTGATCGGGGAACGAGGTGGCCGGTACCAGGCGTTTTCTGGACAGATCGTTCCATCAGTGGAACGATGGGCCGTAATGCGTGACCTCAACGACCTCTACTACTTCGCCCATGTCGTTGAACATGGCGGCTTCGCGCCGGCGGGACGGGCGCTGGGCGAGCCGAAGTCGAAACTGAGTCGCCGGGTGGCGGGGCTGGAAGAACGCCTGGGCGTGCGCCTGCTGCAGCGCTCGACGCGCCGGGTGAGGCTGACCGAGATCGGCCGGGTCTATTACCAGCACTGCCGCGCCATGCTGATCGAGGCCGAGGCGGCGGATGAGGCGATCGACAGCGTGCGCAGTGAGCCCTGCGGTACGGTGCGGGTGAGCTGTCCGGTGGCGCTGCTCGAGACGCGGGTGATGGCGATGATCGCCGCATTCATGGCGCGCCATCCGCGGGTGACAGTCCATCTCGACGCCACCAATCGGCGGGTGGATGTCATCGAGGAGGGGGTCGATATCGCCATCCGCGTGCGTCCGCCACCGCTGGAAGACAGCGATCTGGTGTTGCGGACGTTCACGGATCGGGGTCAGTGCCTGGTGGGGAGTCCCGGCCTGCTGGCGGCCAGTGGCCGGCCGCGGGTGCCGGCGGACCTCGCCGCCCTGCCCAGCCTGGCGCTGGGACTCCCGCAGTACGAACACGCCTGGCATCTGCTGGGGCCGGACGGCGCCGAGGCGCGGATCCAGCACCGGCCGCGACTGGTCACTCGCAGCATGGCCGCCTTGCGTATCGCCGCCAGCAACGGCATCGGTATCGTGCAGTTGCCGACGATGATGATGACCGAAGAACTGCACGACGGTCGGCTCGTGCGCGTGCTGCCCGACTGGGCACCACCGCGCGAGGTCGTCCACGCCGTGTTCCCCTCGCGGCGCGGCCTGCTGCCCGCGGTGCGCATGCTCATCGACTTCCTGGCCGAGCGCTTCGGCGACCTCGACGAGGACTGAACCGCTGTCCCCCTCGCATGCTCGAGTGGCGCGGCAAGTCGGTCATGGACGTGACCTGTCAACCGGTCGCAAGCGCCGGGGATCGTCTCAGGCCTCTACTCCGAAGTGCTCCTCGAGGTAGGCGATGATGTCGGCGGATTCGTAGAGCCAGCGCGGTTGCGGCGATTCATCAATCCGCAGGCACGGCACCTGCTGGCGACCGCCACCGGTGGCGAGCTCCTTGCGGGCTTGCGCATCGGTGGTGATGTTGCGGCGCTCCAGGGGTACATCCAGCCGCGCCACCGCAATGAACACCCGCATGCAGAACGGGCACGTGGGGCGGTGGTAGAGCGTCAGGGACTTTGCCCTGCGCTCGACATCGGCCTGTTGCCGCGGACCGCGCACAGGGACGCCGGCCCGCTCGCGCACGCTGGCGACACCCTTCATCAGTTGTTTCAGCATGGTGATCCTCCAGGCCGCCGATGCCCGGTTCGCGCACGCGCGATCACGCGGCTGCGCATGGGGGATTCAGTCGAGCACACCGTGCTCGTGACCAATGGCCTCTGCTTTCTCCCGGAAGCTGCTGATCTCGGCCTCGCTCGCGCCCGCATCCACCTCCAGGCTCCACTCGGCGTGACTGATCATCTGCTCCAGGGCTTCGCGCAGCTCATCATGCTGCGCTTCCGGCATCTGCTCCATATCCTGTGCCATGCCGCGCGCGGCGGTGTCGACGTGCTCCAGGATTTCGTCGATCTCGGCCTGAACGTCGTCGGCCGGCGCCATCCCCGGCAGGGCCAGGCCGGCTGCGATCATCACAGCGGCAAAGCCTTTGCGCATCACGGTATACCTCCTGTTTCCCATTTGCACACAACCGTGGCCCAGTCTAGCGAAGCCGTGATTGGTTCGTCATGGGTCTGGCTCGCGAACGCGGCCTGCGGCCGGATCACGATACCCGGGATGCGGAGGTGTGCATGCCCCTCCCGGCGTTATCCGCTCGCTTCTCAGTCACTCCCTCATGCTCTACTATCGCCGCGGTACTCGATGAATTCTGACCTTCGCGAGATTCCTCCCCTGCTGGCATGCGATCGGACTTCTGCCAGAGGTCTGTCGACGCCGTGCGATGGAGGGATCCGTGATCGACGCAAGGTCATCGACGCGAGGTCATCTACCCAAGGGAACAAGTATGGCTGCCGGCGAGTTGCGAGAAGGCGAAGCGAAGCTGTCCGACCGTGAACGTGTCCTCAGGCACGGCAATCCCGCGATGGAGGTGCCGTTCTCGATCGAGGAATTTCAGGATCGGCTCAAGCGGGTGCGGGCAGAGATGGAGAACCAGGGGATCGACGTTCTGCTGGCGATGGCTCCCGAGAGCATGTTCTATCTGAGTGGGTACCAGAACGAGTGGTACCAGGCNCAGAGTCCGAAGAACTGGACACCCTGGAGCGCCGTCGCGGTCCATGTGGACCGTGATGACTTCATCCTCTTCGACAAGGTTGGTGAAGCGGTGCTCTGCCGGACCCAGACGGTTGCCAGGGACGCCCGGTTCTTCGATCGCAATGGCTCAACACCGATCGAGTTCGTGATCGATGAACTCAAGGGAGATGGCTGGCTGCCGGGAACGGTAGCTCTGGAGATGCGCAGCTATCGGCCGAATCGCGTGGTCAGCGAAAGATACCAGGCTGCATTCGAGGGTGCCGGCTGCACGGTGGTCGACGGAACGGATCTGATGCGTGACGTGCGGCTGATCAAGTCGCCGCAGGAGTTGGCCTGTGTGGAGACCGCCGCCCGGATTGCCGACATAGGCCTGCAGGCGGCGCGCGATACGATCCGGGCAGGCGTCACCGAGCTCGAGGTCTATGGCGAGATCATCCGTGCGATGGCGAAGGCCGGCGGGGAAAACCCCGGGATTACGCTGCCGGTTCTCTCCGGCCTGAAGGCGACGGGGGGGCATGCCCTCGCCTCGCGCAAGCAGATTCTGCCGGGTGAAATGGTGTTCGTGGACGTGTGTGGGGTCTACAACCGCTATCACGTCAACCTGTCGCGCAACTTCTCTGTCGGTGAGCCGCATCCCGAGGTGCAGGCGAAGTTCGACAAGGCCGCCGGCGTGTTCGACTTGATCGCCCGTACGATCAAGCCCGGTCTGCCGGTCAAGACGCTCAACGACGCCGTCCAGGCGTATTACGAAGAGGTCGGGATCTGGGAGGATCACGGATACATCGGTGGCTACGAACTCGGCATCGCGTTTCCGCCGGACTGGGTCGGGGAGTTCAACTACGGCCCGCATATCCCCGCCGAGGACCAGTACTTCCAGCCGGGGATGGTGGTGAACCACGAAAGCCAGTTCTTCATGCCGAGGAATGTCGGCTACACCATGCTGATCGAAACCCTGATGTTCACCGAAGACGAAGCTCGCATGCTGGGCACGACACCATTGGAGCTGATGGTCGTCGAATAGTGGCGGTGATCCGGATGGGGTGAATGGCGCTTCGACGGTGCAGGTTCCGGGTGCTTGTGTCTTGAGGTCTGGAAACGGGAGGGGTGATGACCGTGCAGGCTCCCGCGGTGAGTGAAGAGATCGTGATCCGGCCGTTGGCGGCGACCGATGTCGAGTCGATTCGGGCGCTCGCCCATGAGGCATTCCCGGCCACGCAATCGAGCTTTGTGCGCCCGGGGCGGGATGGGGGCTTCGTTGGCTGTGTTGATGGCACGGTGGCGGCTGCGGCCATTGTTCGCGTCATCCGCCTCCCTGGCGGCACGCAGGTCGGCATGATTGCCTGGTTGCTGACCGGGCGGGACTATCGTCGCCTGGGGCTCGCATCGCATCTCGTGCAGGCGTGTGTGGACGACCTGCGTGCCCGTGGCTGCCAGTATGTGGTCACCGACGTCGAGGGGCACAACACTGCTTCAGCGAACGTCTTTCACGGCAACGGTTTCGAACGCGTGTCTCCCGGGGGGCAGCTCCGGCGTTTCGGTCTGGTGGCACTGCTGTGGCTCTGGATGCGAACGGGGCTGCTGGTGGATCCAGGGCACTTTCTCTGGATGCACGAGGCCGCTTTGGATGCGCCTCGCGAGGGGCTGCAGCGCGCGGGCAGCTGGCTGGCCAATACCCTGTTCGCCGGCCTGGCGCTGATGCTGGGTGGCGGGCTGGTGATTGCGGGCACGCCGGGCCTCCTGGAGCCTTCCCGGTGGCTTGCCCTTGCACTGGCCGTGGTCGTGCTCTTTGGCGTTCGCGAAGGCGCCATGCGCGCGATGGGGGCATGGCTGGGGCAGCCACTGCAATACCGTGCCTGGGAGGGAGGTTTCGGTATCACGCTGATCATTGCGCTGCTGTTCGGTCGCCTGCTCCCGCTCCCGGGCGGGCTGTATGCGCCGGGTGACGACTGGAAATACCGGGATGTGCTGCCTCGCCTCGGTCCGGTTGCAGTGGCCGGCACGCTTGCCGTTGCGGCTATCGTGGCAGCGGCGCTGGCGCTGCGGTCTGCCGACATGGGCGGTGTGCTCGGACAGTTCGCCTTTGCCCTGCTGTTCGTCGGCAAGCCGCTGCTGCTGTTCGACAGCGCTGTTGCCGTTGCCCCCTTCACGGCGTTCAACGCGCGCCGGATTTTCGACTACAACCGCGTACTGTGGGCGGCGGTGGCCACTCTGGGGGTTCTACTGTTCCTGCTGTGAACCTGCTCCGGCCTTGTGCCGCCACAACCGCCCTGGCTTGCAGTTGCCAGCCCGGCGCCGGGCGACGGTTACGCGGCGGCCACCAGGCGTGTTACTCCTCTTCCACACAGATCCCGTGGCGCCGCACCGCAGCGGCTGTCAGGCCCACCAGCGTGATGATCACCCCCGTCACCAGCACGACGAGGACGCCACCGAAAGCGATCAGTCCCGGGCTCTCGATCTGTTGGCCGTAGACGAGCGTGGCCGTGGTGATGGCGGCCAGCGGGAACGAGTAGGCCCACCAGGAGAGGAAGAACTGCAGGCGCAGGAAGCGGCGCACCTGCGTGAGCAGCAGCAGCGTGAGGAACAGGCCGATGTGGTAGAGGATGCGCGCCAGGGTGTCGAGCTCGCCGCCATTGAGCTGCTGATAGGCGAGAAAGCCGACTGCCGGGGGCGCGATGAGGATGAACAGCGTCGGCAGGAGTTTCCCGGGCAGTGGTGCATGGAACAGCATGCGGTAGAAGATGATGGCCAGCAGCACCCCCCAGAAGACTACGCCGATGCTGAAGAAGAACCAGGAGATCTCCATATAGCCGTGCTGCACGCCCGCGAGCGGTACGAGGATGTTGCCGACAACGGGGATGAACCAGGCGGGGTTGATGTGCTGGATCTCGAAGTGTTCATGGTGGATCCAGGCCGACATCACGTAGAAGGTGAACAGCAGATGCAGGCCGCTGCCGGCCAGCCACAGGACGTGTGACAGCCCTGGCGCGTGCTGCAGACCCGCGGTGGCAATGAGAATCAGGCTGATGGAGAAGGCCGGGAAAAAGCTGAGCTTGATCGGATGATTGAGCTCCTGGCGCACGGCCTGCGGGTAGCGCAGGATCTTGAGGCCGTAGATCGTGCTGAGGGCAAGAAACAGCACGACCGCCGCCAGGAGCAACAGCGGGGCGACGGGCAATCCGGGGAAGAACTGCGTTGCCACGCGCTCCCAGACAATGGTCAGGCCGGACAGGCCCATCACGCTGGCAAACCAGGAGATGGGAAAGTTGGCGAGTCGTGAGCTTTGTTCCATCTCTGCTCCCTTGCCGACAAACCGCGCCCGATGAGCGGCGAAATGGCGCTGATTATCCAATGCACCCCTGACTCCGTACAGCGATCGAGTCACATTGACTGGCCCCTCTCATTCCTGCGCCTGGGGACGGGGCAGAGTGGTGTGGGTAAAAGTCCGAAGGGCCATACGGGCCCACACCCGCTAGCATGGCACGGACATGCACTCCGGATGAGGTTGCCTTGACTGATTACCTGTTCACGCCGCTCCCGCTGCCCTGTGGCGCGACCCTGAAGAATCGGCTGGTGAAGTCAGCCATGTCCGACTCCCTTGGCGATGGCCGCGGGAATCCCACGGCGGCGCAGGCGCGACTCTACGAGCGCTGGGCCGAGGGTGGGGTGGCGCTGTCGCTCATCGGCGAGGTGCAGATCGACCCGCGCTTTCCTGAGAAGCCCGGCAACCTGGTGCTGGGGCCGGACGTCAACGCATCCGCGCTGGGACGCCTGGCTGCACGCGCGCGCATCGATGGCGCCCACATCTGGCCGCAGCTCGGCCATGCCGGGGCGCTGGCGCATGCGCCGATCAGTCAGCCGCGCGGTCCGTCGCCGCTGGCACTGGACGGCCTGAACTGTGATGGCCTGTCGGGTACCGAGATCGAGGCGCTACCGCGGCAGTACGCCGCGGCGGCGGAAGTCGCGCGCGCGGTGGGGTTCACGGGCGTGCAGATCCACGCGGGCCACGGTTTCCTGCTGAGCCAGTTCCTGTCGCCGCTGTTCAATCACCGCACGGATCGCTGGGGCGGGGACATTGCCGCTCGCTGCCGCATCGTGGTCGAAATCATTGCCGCTGTACGCAGGGCTGTGGGGCCGGACTTCCCGATCGGCATCAAGATGAACACCAGCGACCAGCTCGTCGGCGGCCTCACGCAGGACGAAGGGCTGGAGGTCGTGCGCCAGCTCGACACGACCTCGGTGGATCTCATCGAATTCAGCGGCGGTACCTACTTCCCCGGTGCTCCGTCGGCCTCGGATGGGCTGGGGCGTGGACCCTATTTCCTTGATTTCGCCGACCGCGCGCGCGGCCTCACGAGCAAGCCGTTCGTGACCACCGGCGGCTTCAAGACGCGCGCCCAGGTGCGCGAGGCCCTGGCGAGCGGGGCGACCGACGCGGTCGGTCTGGCCCGGACGCTGGTGTTGGATCCGCAACTCCCGCAGCGCTGGGCAGACGAAGCCGCGGATGATCCGCAATTTCCCCGCTTCGACGATCCGCCGCCCGGCGGTATTACCGCCTGGTTCACCCAGCGCCTTACCGCCATCGGCGAGGATCGCGAAGACCGCTTCGATCCGGATCTGCTGGAAGCCCTTGCCGCCTACGAAGCGCGCGATGCGGCCCGTTGCCCCTTGTGGCTTGATCGATTCGGGGGATAGCCCCGACAGGGCTACGGACCAACGCGATCGCCGGCGTGCCCTGATGCAGCCAGAGTCTCGCCCAGGCGCTGTATGTCGTACCCGCTCGGGCTCTGATGCAGGCGCAGCCCGAACTCCTGAATCACGGCGAAGACGTGATCGAAGATGTCGGCCTGGATGGCTTCATACGGCGCCCAGCTGGTGTTGTTGGCGAAGGCGTACAGTTCCAGCGGGATGCCGTTGGGTCCGGGTGCGAGCTGTCGGACCATGTAGATCAGGTCCGTGTTGATGTTCTTGTTGGCGCCCAGATACGCGGTCAGGTAGGCGCGGAAGATGCCGAGGTTGGTCAGGTGGCGGCCGTTGACGGGTGAGCGTGGATCGATGTTCTGTTCGCGGTTGTGCGCCTCGATTTCACTGACCTTGGTCTCGATATAGCCCGTCAGCAGTTGTGCCTGGCGCAGTCGCTCCAGCTCTTCGTCGGTTGCAAAACGCACGCTCGTGGCATCGATGTGGATGGCGCGCATGATGCGCCGCCCCCCTACCTTGTGGATATTGCGCCAGTTCTTGAAGGAGTCGGAAATCAGCGCGTAGCTGGGAATCGAGGTAATGGTCTTGTCCCAGTTGCGCACTTTCACCGTGGTCAGGCTGATGTCGATGACATCGCCATCGGCGCCGTACTGCGGCATCTCGAGCCAGTCATTGACCCGCAGCATGTCGTTGGCGGATAGCTGGATGCCGGCAACCAGCCCCAGGATCGGGTCCTTGAATATCAGCAGGAGGACCGCGGTCATCGCGCCCAGTCCGCTGAACAGGATCAGCGGCGACTTTCCGATCAGCAGGGCGGTAACGAGAATCAGCGCAATGATCGTTCCCAGCAGTTTCAGGCTCTGCAGCATTCCGCGTACGGGCAGCCGCGAGACGATATCCATGGACTGCGTCGCGTCCCCCAGGGCGTCGAGAATCGAGAAGGTCGAGAGGAGCCCGAAGAGGATGATCCAGAGGTGGCTGAGTACCTCAATGAAGGGCAGGAGTACCGAATCCGGGTCAAGCAGGAGCCGCGCCAGTGCGAACACGATGACGCCCTGGAGCGTCAGCGAGAGGCGCGTGAAGATGTTGTGGCTCAACAGTACGACGCGCCACGGGCGCGCCGCATCCGGTGCCGCTTCTCCATCCGGGCCGGGCGCTGCCCGTCGCTGCCGGTCGAGAATCCGGAGGACGATGCGATGCAGCAAGAAATGGACGAGCAGCGATACCAGGCCGATGAGTGCGATGACGATCAGGAGATAGACTGGCTCGGAGTCGGGCAGGCCGAGTGCTTCCAGCCAATGGGTCAGCTCTTGTCTCATCGTGCGTAACCAACGCGACGTTCGATGTGGCGCCGAACGCGGCGGATGATGTACCACACGGTGCCGGCGACGATGGGGATTGAAACACCGGTGACGATGGCCGTGTTGACGGCCACACCGGTCTGTTCAATGGCGCCGGCGGCGTAGTTGATCAGGCTGACGGCGTAGTAGGTGATCGCCGCCACGGACAGCCCTTCCACCGTTTCCTGCAGACGAATCTGGAGATTGGAGCGGTGGTCCATCGAGGCGAGCAGATCGCGGTTCTGGGCCTCGACGCGGACATTCACGCGCGTATGCAGCAGGTCGACGGCACGTGCCAGGTCGCGTGCGAGGCGATCCCGGCGCTGATCGACTGCCTGGCACGTGTTCATGGCGGGCGCCAGGCGCCGATCGATGAACTCCGCCAGCGTCTGGAAGCCGGGGATGCGTACCTCGCGCAATTCCGCGATGCGCCCCTGGACCAGGCCGTAATAGGCATTGCCCGCACCGAAACGGTACTGCGTGGAGGCGGCGATGGCCTCGATATCCTGCGCGAGTCCGGTGAGATCGCGCAGCATGCGGCGCTCGTCCTCGAGGCTTTCGAGATCATTCATTTCGGTCGTGATGCTGGCCAGCCGGGTCTGGATATGGCTGAGCTCCTTCCCCTGGCTGCGTGCGACCGGTAGTGCGAGCAGTGCCAGCATGCGGTAGGTCTCGATCTCGAGCAGCCTCTGGACCAGGCGGCCGGCCTGGTAGCGGCCGAGGCCCCGGTCCTGGACGAAAATGCGGCCGAAGCCGGCGTCATCGATGGCGAAGTTCATGAAGGCGTAGGCATTGTCGCCCGCGACACTCGCGCCCGCGAAGTTGACGGAGTTCATGAGTGGCGCGATGTCCTCCGGCGCGCGCGTGGCCTCGCCGGCATCGTTCAGGGCGAGATTGACGGCCACCAGCAGTTCATC
>SL_3KL_010_SEDDRAFT_10002738_pt1 | contig 16064 bp, 13 predicted proteins | sample SodLakKL_010_SED_2_FD_10381 | JGI IMG/M metagenome (IMG submission 10381) | reverse complement strand
GGAACGGTTTCTTACACCAATCTATCAAGCCGGTTTAACTGGGGTGCATCGGTAAGTCGAACCCCATGGCTATCAGGATTCACGTATCTGGAGCAAACCGACCAGGGGACAGTCATCAACAGACGATTGGATAGAATGTATATCAACCGTGCCCAACTGCTTGGACATCATCCCTTTAACAGAAGCCGGCGGTTGGAACTTCGGGGCGGATTTACACACATCGGATTTCGCTTTGAACAAGAGCGGTTCTTTACCGGTCAACTCGGACAACAACAGGGTTCCGAAACACAGGTCATCGATAGTCCCGACCCGCTCAATTTATTTGAGACATCACTGGCGTACGTCGGCGATACGTCGTTTTTTGGATTCACTTCGCCCGTGCGTGGTGAGCGCTTTCGATTAGAAGCATCAAGCAACCTCGGATCAATTCAATTTTATCAGTTGCTTGCAGATTACAGACGGTATTTTCAGGTATGGCGCAATCTCACGTTCGCAGTGAGGGGGATGCATGTCGGGAGATACGGACCCGATTCTGAAGATCGGATACTTACGCCGATATTTCTGGGACAGCCCCAGTTTATACGGGGATATAATATCTTTTCGCTGCAAGCGGGCGAGTTTAACCAGCTCGGGCATTTGTTGCTGGGAAGCAGGATCGCCGTCACAAATATTGAAGCGAGGATTCCGCTCCTTGGATTCGACCGTCTCGGATTAATTAATTTCCCGTTTGTGCCGACAGAGTTGTCATTTTTCTTTGACGGCGGACTGGCCTGGGATAGCGACCGGTCGCCTGCATTCCGGCTACAAGGGCAATCTCCGGAACAAATACCAGTGTTCAGTGCAGGTGTAAGTACACGGTTCAATCTTTTGGGTGCATTTATTGTCGAAGCATTTTACGTTCATCCGTTCCAGCGCCCGGATCGCGGTGCGCACTTTGGATTCCAAATTTCACCGGGATGGTAATGCACACGTTCTTCGGGGCAGAACCATAGTGGCTTATGATATCGGATGTCGTGGTATAGTCCGGAATGTCTTTCATTTGACAGGATGGGAAAGATGTCAGGTGAGCGACTGTTCGTCGTTGAATATGTACGTAAATTGATTTAGAAAAATTATTTAACAAAAAACAATGTTTAATGAAAAGGATTTCTATAAATATAAAAGGGAGTCTTAGAATGCTTCAGAGAAACGATCATATTATTGAAATTAGCAGAGATGATTACCTGGGTAACAAAATTAATCTTGCGGATTATCGGGGTAAAAAAGTTCTGTTAAGTTTCTTTCGATGGGCATCATGTCCGTTTTGTAATTTGAGAATCCGGCAGCTTATAGTGCAATATCCGGAATTTGTAAAAAACAAAATTGAGATAATAGCATTATTCGCTGCTACGGGTGGGGAAATATCGAAATATGCCGGAAAGCAGAATGCACCATTTCCAATAATACCGGATCCTGAGTTAGACTTGTATGCCAAATACGGTATCAAAGAATCTTTCTCGGGTATGGTGAAGGTACTATTGAAGCCGGTGGAATTGTTTAAGGTAATGAAAAGTGGTTTTTTCAATGTAAAAACTATTCACAAAAAAGCGATACTACCCATGGATTTTCTCATTTGTGAAGATCAGCTTATTTACCGTGCTTATTATGGTAAGGATTATGGCGATCATATCCCGATTGCAGAAGTACTTGCCTGGAAGAATGAACGTATGTAGTGTATCAAAACAATGAATACATGAAAAATAGTGTTACCTATACGGCCGAATTTAATTTTTCACTATTGTATATTAAAATGGAAAGGTCAGGAAAGTGAACAAGATGAAATTATATCTCTTGATAATTGTCGGTTCTGTGGCGCTGGTATCCCCGCTTTTTGCACAGCATCCAGCCCCGTACAATCCGGAGACCGGCCGGTTCGAAAATCCGTATTGCGACGAAGATGAGAAACCGGGCATTTCAGACATGATACGCTGGAAATTCTCATATCATCTACTGCAGAAACCGTTTATCACCGACGATTATCGGTATGAGGTAATTCCTCCGGAATATGTAAATCCACCTGAACGGTTTCATGGCAGCATGATGACATGGGTCGGACACTCGACATTTCTTATACAGGTTGACGGAGTTAATATTCTCACGGATCCTGTGTGGAGCGAACGGGTAGGATTTTTCGGAGGAAAAATCGGACATCAACGATATACTCCTCCCGGTATCCCATGGGAAAAGCTTCCCCCGATCGATGTCGTTGTCATTTCACACTCACATTTCGACCATCTCGATAAAGCAACCGTAACCCGGTTGAATGACGATTTTAAACCTGTCTTTCTTATACCGATGGGGGTCAAGGAAATAGTAGAAGAATGGGGTGTCGGCAGTGTGCATGAATTTCACTGGTGGGAATCGTACCGGTTCGGCAGTGTGGAATTCATTGCGACACCGGCACAGCATCAATCGCAGCGATCGCTCACCGATAAGAACACGACGCTCTGGTCCGGGTGGGGTATCCTCGCATCGGATGTAACGTTTTATTTCGCCGGTGATACGGGGTACTTCGAGGGATTTACGAAGATCCGTAACCGACTCGGTCCGATCGATGTTGCGATGCTATCTATCGGTGCGTATGAACCCCGGTGGTATAACGGCGCTTATCATCTTGATCCCGATGAAGCGCTCACGGTATTTGAAGACCTGAACGCACGATATTTCGCTGCTATGCACTGGGGAACGTTCGATCAGGCGGAGGAATTGCTCGGCGACCCTCCGAAAGCATTACGCTCTCATGCGGCTCGCCGGAACATTGACCCGGAAACCATCTGGATATTTGCGTTCGGTGAAAGCAGAGCAGTCCCGCCTCGTCTGAAAGATAACCGGATAATTTATACGCTGGATATGCTGAACACATTTAAACCAACATTGGGGATTCAATAACAAATGCAAAACGGATATAAAAATATAGAAGACTATGGGATTATCGGTAACCTCGACACGTGTGCGCTTGTAAGTAACGACGGTTCGATCGATTGGCTGCCTGTACCGCATCTTGAATCACCAAGCATATTTTCCTCGATACTCGACTCGAGGGAGGGAGGCAGTTTCTCCATTCAGCCGTCCGGGCACTTCACGTCGAAGCAACGCTATATCGAACATACCAATGTGTTGCAGACACATTTTACAACGTCAGAGGGAACATTGGACGTAACAGATTTTATGCTTCCACAATACGAGGAAGGCGGGAATAATGGGAAACGATGGGCATTATTCCGAAAGATAAACTGTGAAGAGGGAATGGTTGATGTGAACATTGATTTCAAACCCCGCTTCAACTATGCCGGTATAATTCCACTGCTCGTCGATCATGCCATCGGACTGAAAAGCACCGATGGTGAATTTCATGTATATCTTCAAACCGATATAGAATTTGAACTTGAACAAGGCGGTGCGCAGACACGACGAACTTTTAAAAAAGGAGACGAATACTGGCTCATTCTAATGTGGGGAGATGATTCGTATGTCCCCTTCAGTGAATGTGAAAATATGTTGGCGGCTACAATTCGTTACTGGCGGAAACAAGCACACGTCTGCGAGACCGATCCCTGTTTGTTTGAAGGTCCGTGGCACGAACTGGTGATACGTTCTGGTCTTACATTAAAGCTTCTAACGCATCCGTCAACCGGAGCAATTGCTGCTGCACCGACCACTTCGCTTCCCGAGGAGATCGGCGGTGTGCGTAACTGGGATTACCGCTTTGCGTGGATTCGGGATGCATCGTTTACTATTCAGGCATTGTACAATATCGGATATCGACAGCCTGCGCTCGACTATTTCCATTGGATACACAATATTTGCAGCGCAATGGAAAATCCCGAAACGTTGCGGATCCTGTATACTCTTCACGGTGAATATATTGACGGAGAAGAAGTGATCGGGCACTTATCCGGTTATAAAAACTCAAAACCGGTTCGAATAGGGAATGCCGCTGCAATACAAAAGCAGCACGATATTTACGGTGAACTCATATCTGCATATTACGATACAGTCCGTTATGAACGCGATCTTATCGGGACAGACTGGAGAATGATTCGTCTTATTGCCGATCATGTCTGTCAAATTTGGAATACACCCGATTCAGGGATTTGGGAAGTCCGTTCGGAACCGAAGCATTTTACCTATTCAAAGCTGATGTGCTGGGTCGCGCTTGACCGGAGTATCCGTCTGGCTGAGCACTATGGTTTTACCTGTCCACTGGAGACATGGAAATCGGTTCGTGATGATATACGGGATGCTATTCTTATGCAGGGATTCAACCCCCGGATGAATAGTTTTGTCCAGGCATTCGGTGAAGAATATCTCGATGCCACGAGCTTACTGATTCCCGTGCTGGGATTTCTGCCGTTTGACGATCCGCGGGTACAGGGGACACTTGATGCAACCATACAATATCTATCGAATGACGGATTTGTTTTCCGGTATAACGGACCCGACGGTGTGACTGGTGGAGAAGGGGCGTTTGTATTGTGTACGTTCTGGCTTGTCGATGCCCTTGCGCTTTCCGGCAGGATCGATGAAGCGGAGGAGATGTTTAAACGGGTCCTGTCGTATGCCAGTCCATTGGGATTAATTGCAGAGGAGATTGATCCGATAACCGGAAACCATTTAGGCAACTATCCGCAGGGTTTCAGTCATATCGGGTTGATAAACAGCGCATTGTACATTGGGAAAGCCAAGGGCAGGGAACAGGTCGGTCCCGAACCTATTGGAGTTACAGATGAAAATGAAATTGAGAAATAAGTGAAGTTTAGTTGGAAATATTGTGTTGGTCGGAAACGATTTCAAGAACACTGATGACACTGATCATACTGATTAACACAGATGAATGTCTCTCTGAACCGGTAGGGGAAGCAAATCGTTCTATAGCAGTTGCTTTTATTTATTTTAGCTCTTATCATTCCACATATGAACTAATGTATAGAAGGGAAATCCAATGAAATTGTTTTATATTCTGTTTCTCGTGTTTGCAATTGTAGGGCATGCTACGCTAACTCAAGCAGGTGAGAACAATAAACTCGCCGTCGTCTGGACGAGCGGCGATCCCGATGTGGCTCACCGGATGGTTTTGATGTACACACACGCCGCCAAAACGGCCGGCTGGTTCGATGAGGTTGTGCTTATTATATGGGGACCCTCGCAGCGATTGTACGCGGGTGATATGGATATACAAAGTAAAGTACTTGAAATGAAAGAGGATGGAGTTCTTGTTGAAGCATGCGTAGTCTGCTCCGACTCATACGGGATTACCGAATACCTTCGCGAAACGGGACATACCGTCAAACCGATGGGAAGGCCGCTTTCCGAAATGATAAAAGGCGATTGGAACGTGGTGACGTTTTGATATAATCGTAACCCCGCACGCCGGGTGCATGCTTCACACGCGTGAAATGAGAGATCAATATCAACTCAGAGGTTGTCTCTATCTATTTATTCATTCACGTAATGATTTTTCCGGTTCCACCTTTCGTTTAACTGTCGGTGCTACTTCATTCCCGAGCAGCTCAATAGCATGCAGCACTTTTTTATGCGGAAGAGTCCCCACAGTTAGTTGTATGAGAAAGCGGTCATGACCGAATATCTCATGTTGGAATTGGATTTTTTCTACTACCTGCTGCGGGCTGCCGATAAAATCCGCGCCTCGAAGTGAACGGGACATTTCAAATTGTTCCCGCGACATAGGTGGCCAGCCACGCTCCCGGCCGATTTTATCCATTACCATTTTGAAAGCAGGGAATGCGGTATTGGCCGCATCCTGCGATGTATCGGCAATGAATCCGTGCGAGTTTATGCTTAGTCGTGGTGTTTCGTGATCGGCTTCGGATGCCGATTGCCGGAATAGATCGACAACGGGTTTAAACCGTTCCGGCATACCGCCAATGATGGCAAGTGCCATCGGCAAGCCAAGTGCACCGGTACGCGCTGCAGATGCTGAAGTACCGCCGACTGCAACCCATACAGGCAGCAATTCCTGTACAGGTCTGGGATAGACACCAAGATTATCCAGGGGCGCACGCTGTTTCCCCGACCACGTGATAAATTCAGATTCACGCAGTTTTAGAAGCAGGTCGAGCTTTTCAGAAAAGAGTTCATCATAGTCTTTCAGGTCATATCCGAAAAGCGGAAAAGACTCAATAAACGAGCCCCTGCCGACCATGATCTCGGCACGACCTTGTGAGATCAAATCCAATGTTGCGAACTGCTGGAAGACGCGCACGGGATCGTCGGAGCTTAATACGTTTACCGCACTGGTGAGACGGATATGTTTTGTACGTGAAGCAGCGGCAGCTAAGACGACTGCAGGCGAGGACACGGTGTAATCGGGACGGTGATGTTCACCGACACCGAAGACATCCAGACCCGCCTGATCCGCAAGCTCTATTTCTTCAATAAGCCGTCGTAAACGCTCGGATGTACTGATACGCTGACCGGTATCGGAATCGATACTCCGGTCTCCAAAACTATAAACACCAATTTCCATTGCTTATCTTCGTTTAAGGTATTTTGATATATACAGTTGTTATGAGTAGCTGGTCTCTTGGAAATCGCTGTCTGTCTGTTTAATGTTTCTTACTATTTTTAATCCGGTGAGAAAATTATTATCTTTTGATTTTCCAATATATCGAATTATACAAATGAGGAAGAGTTATGGCGTGGATAAAAACAATCGACGAATCCGACGCAACCGGACGAATCAAGGAGCTGTACGACGAACTCATACAAAAGCGCGGTAAGGTTTCAAACATAATGAAAATACAGAGTTTGAATCCTGAAGCAATGAAGCAGCATCTGGATTTGTATATGACACTATTATTCGGCAAATCGGGACTCAGCCGCGCGGAACGGGAACTGATAGCGGTTGTTGTATCCGCTGCCAACGAATGCGGCTACTGCATAACCCATCACGCAGAAGCGCTCAAGAATTACTGGAAGGATGAAGAGAAAGTACGGCAGGCAATCGAATCGCCCGGTTCACTTGACCTCCCCGATAAAACGCGACGTATGGTAGACTACGTAGTGAAGATGACAAAGAATCCCGGGCAGGTGAAGCAGGGGGATGTCGATTCGCTGCGCGAAGCCGGATATTCCGATGAGGACATATTAAATATTAATTTGATCCTGAGCTATTTTAATTTTGTTAACCGCATTGCGCTGGGGTTGGGGATTGAGTATAGTGAGGAGGAGGCGAGGGGGTATAAGGTATAGGTAAACGTCAATTTAACTATATCAGTAGTCAGCCGGGTATTAAACATGTTTTCAATCCCGATCGTTTAGCGGCTTCAATTTGTCGTGTATCCGCCGACACGAATAAATCCGATTGCCATTCTATCGCACATGCAACATGCAGGGCATCCATCCCGCGCAATACATACTTCTCAAGAAGAATGGTGGATTTTAATACAACCGTCGGAGTAAGATTAATAATTATTGAATCTTTGACCTCAAGCAGGAAATGAGATTTTGCGGATGAATATTGTTTTTTGGTAATCTTTTTCTCTCTAATCCTTCTATTCAATGCAGAGATTATTTCCGGGATACAAATAATGCTCAACGCCAATGATGATGTATCCCTGCAAATTCTATCGACTTCATCACTTCCTACTTCTGCAATATATCTTTTTGCAAACGCCGAGGAGTCAAAGAATGTTTTCATTTTTGATTATAGGATTTACGTTCTTCCATAATGGCGTTAGATAGACTCGCACCCTTTAAAGCGAGTTTTATCCCCGGGCTTTTCCAGGCAGGTATATCCGGATCCGTACCTTCTACAGGGGATATTTCGGCTATAGGTTTTCCGTGCCGCACTATTACAAGTGTCTCTCCTTTTTCGACATCGGAAAAATAAATTGATGCTTTTTTCCTGAAATCTGTAAAATGTACTGTTTTCATTATTTCACACTCCTCACTGTTTCTGTACATCAATGTACAGTAAAATGTGCAGAAATACAAGGGTAGGTATGTGAAATTATTTCCTTTTATTAATAAGTAAAGAGCCATAAAGAGCAGCGTTACCTGGAACTGCATACCGCCCATCGGGTGGGTATCGGTTGCCATAAAGTGCCACTGGCCCCAGTGCACCATGAATATAGCACCGAGCATAACCGGTACTATGACAAGCGCTCCTAATCGCGTGATCCAATCCTTCGTGAATCCACCGATAAAGACAAGTATTCCGCCCCCTGCTTCGGCAAGCGCAACAAGCAGCGCAATGAAGACCGGTAATCCCATCATTTCGGCAAAACCGCCGAGTCCGGTGAGTTTACTCCAACCGTGAAATAGAAATACACTGAGCAATGCAATTCGCAGAAACCAGTGTGCTTGCGGTGCGAGACCATTTAATGCGTTCATTGTTACCTCCATAGTATTGTGATAGGTAGATTGGTTAATAGAAAATAGTTCATTGTTAATGGGTTAATGGTGAATGGTTCGACGAACGCTGTCGTTAAAGAACTATTAACCAATAACAAATAACCATTAACAATATTCATCTCATAGCATATATACTACATCCGAACTTCTGCTGGGATAGCCGTAGATCATCTTCTTTAATTCTTTCGTTTTGATGCCGAACCGAATTGCCATCGCGAATAAATTGATTACTTCTTCGTAATGATCGCCGAGCAGATGTGCGCCGAGTATTGTATCAGTCTTTTCGTCGATTAATATTTTCGATGCCGAATGCCCTTCGCCGGTGCGTTTTGATGAGTACCATTCCGGTGTTTTCTGATAATTAACTTTGTATTGAATATTTTGTTTTTTTGCCTGCTCTTCACCCATGCCGACCGACACAAGTGGCGGCAGGGTAAAAACAACGGACGGAGTTGCAGCGTAATCGGGTTTGAGTTCGTTGCCGTTGAGAATATTATGTGCCGCGACACGTGATTCCATGCCCGCGACCGGTGTTAACGGCAGGCCCGGACTTCCCGATGCATCGCCTGCTGCGTACACGTTCTCATTGCTCACACTCTGCATATATTCGTTTACCGTTATCCCTTTTTTATCGAATTTTACATTCCCTTTATCAAGATTCATATCATCGATGTCCGGGATTCTTCCGGCACCATGAACGACAAGACCGCCTTTGAATGTTTTTTTGTCTCCGTTTGTTGTTCCGTGAACAACAAGCCCGTTTCCTATTTTTTCTATTTTATCTACAATGGTGTTAACATGAAGATCGATGCCGATCTCTTTTGTCCGGTCGGTCAGTAATCCGACCAAGTCCTTATCAAATTGATTAAGCGGACGTTCACCGCGATGGAGAATTGTAACCGAACTCCCGGCACGTGCGGCAATGTGGGCGAATTCAAAGGAGATATACCCTCCGCCCACAAAAATAATCTTCTCCGGAAGCTTGTCCAGTGCGAGGAATTCGTCGCTATACGTTAGATACTCTTCACCCTCAATATTTAAAGGGGCAGGTTTTGCACCGTTCGCGAGAAGAATTTTGTCCGCTTCCAGGATCTCGCCATTAACCTGTAAAGTATTTTCATCGATGAATTTTGCCCTGCCGCTTATCGGGACAATCCCTGCTTTTTTCATACTCTCCGTTCTACTGTTCGGAACGGGTCCAGTGAATGTATTTTTAAAAGCCATTAAATCAGACCAGTTTATCTTCGAATCGCCTGAAATTCCTTTCTCGCTCATTCGTTCAATTCTATCGATTATTTCAGCGGCGCCGACTAAGACTTTCTTCGGATCACATCCCCGTTGTGCACAGGTTCCGCCGAACGGTAATGAGTCAATAACGGCAACCTTCCATCCCTCTTTTCGAATCCGAAACGCAGCACCGAGTGCACCGCTGCCCGAGCCGATTGCTATAAGATTGTAATGTTGAGACATAAATTATTCCTCCAATATGTTTATATAAGTATACGACGCAAGAATATGAATAACTGTCAGCTGTGTGACGAAATCCATCTGCTATAAATAAAATATTTTTATTGCAATTTATCGGATATTTGTTTATTTATTCTCATTCATTATTTAATTATTTGAGGATATTCATAGAGGAAAAGATGACAAAAACGAATACAGAGCGGAAACCCGAACCCTGTACACTGGTGATCTTCGGCGCAACGGGTGATCTTACAAAACGAAAACTGATACCGGCGTTGTACGATTTGTATTCGGAGCAAATGCTTCCGAATAATGTTGCAATTATGGGCGTAACCCGCGGTGATATGGATGATAACGGCTTTCGCCGGCGCATGAAGAAAGCAAACGAGGAGTTTGGTAGCAGAAAAATAATCGGTAAGGAGTGGGATGCTTTCGAGGCTCGTCTGCATTGTTGTGCCATTGATTATGATAAGCGCGATTCATTCGAAAATTTGAAAAAGACACTTGAATCGATAGAAGGTAAATCCGAATTATCAGGCAGTCGATTATTTTACCTTTCTGTTCCTCCGTCGGCTTATTTACCGATCGTGAAAAAACTGGGAGAGGTTGGCCTGAATACTCCCCGGAGTGACGATACATGGACCCGAATTATCATTGAAAAACCCATCGGGGATGATCTTGAGTCTGCAAGGGAATTGAACGATAAAGTCGGCGATGTGTTTACCGAAGATCAGGTATACCGTATCGATCACTTCCTCGGTAAAGAGACGGTGCAGAATCTCCTGGCGTTCAGGTTTGCCAATGGAATATTTGAACCGATATGGAACCGGCATTATATTGATCACGTCCAGATAACTGCGGGTGAAACTGTCGGCGTTGAGGGAAGAGGCGGTTACTATGAACGGTCCGGTGCTCTTCGTGATATGATCCAGAATCATCTCCTTCAGGTCTTTGCACACACGGCGATGGAAGCTCCGGCACGGTTCGATGCCGACACATTCCGCGATGAAAAAGTAAAAGTGTTTGATTCGGTGAAACCAATTTCACATGAAGAGGTCGATAATGTAGCCGTTCGTGCACAGTATACTCGTGGAAAAATGAACGGAAAGGACGTACCGGGATATAAAGAGGAAAAAGGAGTCGATAAAAATTCCGTAACCGAGACGTACGCTGCACTTACATTACATATCAATAACTGGAGATGGGCGGGAGTACCGTTTTACCTGCGAACGGGTAAGCGATTACCAAAACGCGTGTCTGAAGTCATACTGGTGTTTAAACAAATCCCTCATCAGATATTTCAGGTGGATGGCGGACCGGGAGGTATGAATATAGATGCAAATATCCTTGCCATACGATTACAACCTGATGAAGGTATTTCACTCCGTTTCGGCGCAAAAGTTCCTGGCCAGGGAATGAAGATAAAACCCGTAACGATGAAGTTCGATTACGAATCGACATTCAACACAAAACTTGCCGATGCTTATGAAAGATTACTCCTTGATGCAATGCTCGGGGATGCCGCGCTCTTTTCACGTCACGATGGTGTAGAAGCAAGCTGGCGGATTTTAATGCCGGTCCTTGAGACATGGCAAAATGAAAAAATCAAACCATTACCGGCCTATGAGGCGGGTTCCTGGGGACCGAAGGAAGCCGAGGAAATGCTCCACCGTGACGGGTGCTGGTGGAGAGAGTGTCTGTAATTTCCCCGTTGACATAAATTATTTATTGAGAAATATGAAACCCGAAATAAAAATATCACCCGATAAAAATAAACTCATGCAGGAATCTGCGGCGTACATTGCCGTTCTTATAAAGAAATCAATAAAAGAAAAAGACCGGTGCACGTTCGTCCTCTCCGGCGGGTCGACACCGAAGAGTTTGTACGAGACGCTTGCATCTGAAAAATATCGGGAGACGATCGAATGGAGTAAGGTGTATCTCTTTTGGGGCGATGAGCGATGCGTGCCTCCCGATCATCCCGACAGTAATTACCGGATGGTGAAAGAAGCACTGATTGATCATATCGATATTCCACAGCGAAATGTGTTTCGAATTCCCGCTGAACAGGAACCGGGTGAAGCTGCGCGCGAGTATGAAGAAACTATTAAGAAGAACGTCGGCGGGTCGATGCAGTTCCCGGTATTCGATATCATACTGCTCGGCATCGGAGAGGATGGACACACAGCATCTTTGTTTCCGGGAACTACTGCTATAGATGAAAAAGAACGGTGGGTGACCGGGGTGTACGTGCCGCAGTTAAATACACATCGTATTACATTGACATTGCCTGTTATAAATAACGGGAGAGATGTGATTTTTCTAGTGGCGGGAGAATCGAAGGCGGATGTCGTGCGAAAAATAATAAATGGAAAAGGGCTACCTTATCCTGCTGCACATATAAATCCGGTACAAGGTAAACTTGTATACCTCATTGATGAGGCCATTGGCGCACGAATTACGAAACTATAACCCGCCACGGCGGGCTCTCTCGATTGAAGAGATTGTCACCCTTCCTCCAATGGAGTGGCTGTGCCAGACTCCGCTGCCAATGACGCAAAGGCCCCCGCTATCATCCTTCGACTCCCTGCCTGCCGCAGGCAAGGCGCTCAGGATGACAGCCCGCACGCTGTTGTACTGTGTCATTATAAAGGTAGATTGTCACCCTGAGCGGAGTCGAAGCCTGCAAGCGTTGGTGTTTGAGTCTTCGTGTCATTGGCAACGGTGTGGTTAACCCTGGGCGTACTAAAATGTTTTCAGAAAAATTTAACATGTACCATATCAAACCGCGTTTTCAAAGCCCGCTTCGCGGTCTTACGCGGCTCTGGAGAGCCGCTGGTACATATTGCGCTCTCCCCTTGTCACCCTCCTGACAGTTTCTTTTATCCCGATTTCTTATTCTTAACATGAAAAATCAATCATATAACAAAAGGAGCATTACCATGAAAGTAATCGGAATACTACTCATAATGCTTATGAGCTTACCCGCATTTGCGCAGCGGAACATGGAGCGTGTCGGACAGCAATGGAATACCGACAAAGAAAACCGCATCGTCGATCTTGATGAAATCGTTGCATTGCTTCCGCGCGACGGAATACCGCCGATAGACGACCCGATATACTGGGATAAAAGCAAAGCGGAAAATGTGTTTTTTAAGCACGAACCCGTTATGGTTGTGGACATCGGGGGCGATGCACGGGCATATCCGTTGAGCATTTTAATGTGGCACGAGATCGTCAACGATGTCGTCGGCGGAAAACCTGTCTCGGTAACCTACTGCCCGCTCTGTAATGCAGCTATCGTATTCGACAGGCGCTTAAATCACGATGGGGAAGAGCTATTACTTGATTTCGGCACTTCAGGTATGCTGCGAAATAGCGATCTTGTTATGTGGGACCGTCAAACAGAAACGTGGTGGCAGCAACTTACCGGCGAGGGAATTGTCGGAAAACTTACAGGAGCGGAACTGACCATGGTGCCATCCCTGCTTATTTCATTCGAGGAGTTCACGAAAAGTTTCCCGGACGGGACAGTCCTGTCGACCGAAACAGGTACACAACGCGAATACGGCGCGAACCCGTATGAGCGTTACGACGATATTGGTATCGTGAGACCCCGATTATACAGCGGTGACATAGATGATCGTCTCCCGCCTATGGAACGTGTGATTAATATTTCCGTAAATGACAATCATTTCATCTACCCGCTTTCCGAGATTCAACAAAAAGGGGTCATAAACGACAATCCTTTCGGAAAACCGGTAGTTATATTCCATCAGGAAGGAACCGTTTCTGTGTTGGATACACCCGATATCAGGCAGGGACGTGATGTCGGAGCGGTGAGTGTCTTCGATCCGGTCGTAAACGAAACAGTGCTCACATTCCGGAAAACCGACGAAGGTTTTGTAGACGAACAAACAGGTACACAATGGGACATAACCGGAAAAGGACTCACAGGTGAGCTGGAAGGAACACAACTGCCGTGGGTATTTCATGGTAATCACTTTGCATTTGCCTGGCTGGCATTTCATCCGGAAAGTGAGATATACGGGCAGGAGAGGTAATAAGGTGTAGCTCACCTCCGGAGAGGATTATGAATTACAGGACTTGTCATTTCTCTGACAGTCTTGCTCGATTAAAATTGATACATTAAGTGTCATAACAAGAAGTATTCAATACATCTAAATTCAGGGAGGAAATATATGAAATATGCAATGTCGTTTTTGATGGTTGTTCTAATCATAATGCCGGTCCTAACGGCTGACAATGAGAATGAACCGGATCTCATAGCACTCCGTATATATGCGGAATGGTGCGGTAAGTGCAAAGCACTCGACCCGAAGGTTAATGAGATAAAGGAAGAATTCAAAGGGAGACGTGTTCTTTTTGCTGTGTTCGATCAAACCGATGAGTTTGCTATGGAGCAATCGGTGCTTCACGCTAGTCTCCTCGGACTCGATCATGTACAAAAAGAGTTCGCAGGGAAGACCGGATTGCTTCTCCTGATCGATCCCGTAAGCGGAGATATCAAAGAGCAAATCACACATCAAATAAGCGTCGACGAGTTACGTACTAAATTAACAGCATATTTGAATTAACTATCCGAGTTTAAAACAATATCTCGATAAGGGTTATCACGTCGTAACATTTTAACCTGTCTAACACGGCACGATATAAAAAATGCAGATGCGTTCCCCGGAGCGCATCTGCATTACTTTTTTGACTTTATAAAATATTTTCCCCATTTTGAGTAATCTGTAATCTATGTCCAATAACAGTTCGTGAACCATATAAAGGTACCAAAACATGAAACGGACCAGCCCTAAATATTTCATTATGGGTGTGTTGGTGGCATCAGTTGCTTTTGTAGGGTATTACATCATTTCGGCGGAAAATAATGAAATTACCGCTACAGATATTTCTTATGCGGAACACTTGCTCGGTTTAGAATTTTCGGATGCGAAACGTGATTCGATGATCGACGGGCTTACACAGTACCGTGCAAGCTATCAGGCAATCCGTGATTATAACCTGGACAACAGCGTCCCTCCATCGCTATTATTTAACCCGATACCGGCAGATTTTTCTTTTAAATCTGAACGGACAGGGATTCAGCTTCAACCTCTGTCCGATGTGCGGATGCCCGAAAACCCCGAAGATCTTGCATTTTTCTCAATCCGCGAACTGGCCGAACTGATCAGAACAGAAAAAATAACCTCGGTACAATTAACGGAATTCTATCTGGAGAGATTGAAAACATACGGGCCGGTACTGGAATGTGTCGTTACCTTAACCGAGGAGCGTGCAATGATGAAAGCACGGGAAGCCGATGCGGAAATTGCGGCGGGTGATTATCGTGGATTGCTTCATGGAATTCCGTATGGAATCAAGGATTTATTTTCTACAAGTGATTATAAAACGACCTGGGGCGCGGTCCCTTTCCGTGATCAGATAATCGATAATGATGCAACTGTTGTGCGGAAACTCGATGATGCGGGCGCCGTGCTCGTGGCAAAGCTCACTCTGGGTGCCCTTGCATGGGGCGATGTCTGGTTCGGCGGCAAGACGCGCAATCCGTGGGATATTACGCAGGGTTCAAGCGGTTCATCCGCCGGTTCCGCTGCTGCGGTTTCAGCGGGTCTCGTTCCTTTTGCTATAGGTACCGAAACTTTAGGATCTATCGTATCTCCCGCAACGGTAAACGGTGTTACCGGTTTGCGCCCGACGTATGGAAGGGTCAGCAGGTACGGTGCGATGGCGTTAAGCTGGTCCATGGACAAAGTGGGACCGTTAGCGAGGAACGCCGAGGATGCCGCTATTGTTTTCGATGCATTACTCGGTCCCGACGGGAAAGATCAAACGGTGTATGATCTTCCGTTCCATTATGCCGCGGATATTAATTTCTCTGAATTACGGATCGGTTATGTGCAAAAGGATTTCGAGGCGGATTATCCCTTTAAAGCACAGGATTCACTTGCTCTCGTGACACTGCGTGAACTCGGGGCCGAGCTGATTCCTATTGACCTTCCCGATCTGCCGGTATCATCGCTCAGTTTTATTCTCAGCGCCGAGGCAGCGGCTGCGTTCGATGAATTGACCCGAAGCGGCAAAGACGATCTCATGGTGCGACAGGTGAAAAACGCTTGGCCGAACGTGTTCAGACAAGCGAGATTTATACCTGC
>SL_3KL_010_SEDDRAFT_10002737_pt1 | contig 16066 bp, 12 predicted proteins | sample SodLakKL_010_SED_2_FD_10381 | JGI IMG/M metagenome (IMG submission 10381) | reverse complement strand
GTGTCCACCAGAATCTTACGTACATCCCGGGTCTCCAGGTCATCCAGGTTCGGGCCCGAGCCATGGAGCTCCCCGTCGATGGAGTGCCCAAGGCGGTGCACGAACCACCGCTCCAGTCCCTCTCGGGCCAGGAGTTCCCGGGCCACCCGGTCCACCTCGAATCCCCGCACCTCCTCGCCGCTACGAGCCCGCTCCCTGAGAAAGTCCAGGGCCCCGTCCCGGGCCCGTCGCACGGCGTCGTAGATCTGGAGGGTCCGGTCATCCGGGGACTCCCCCAGCCAGGCCATCCAGGTCTGGTCCGCGGGAATCCCATCGGGCTCGGCTCCCCAGAGGTCAATGAGGACCAGGGTCTCCTCCCGGAGGAGGGCTCCGGGTCCTTCAGGGTGGTAATGGGGATCGGAGGCGTTCTGCCCCGTGGCCACACTGCAATCCACCTGTTCCTGGAGCCCCCCCTCCCGGAGGAGCCGCCGGATCCACTCCATGAGCTCGGCCTCGGCCACCGGCCGTCCCTCTCCTGCGGCCCGGGCCGCGTGGTGGAAGGCGGCGTGGGCCGTCTCCCGGACCACCTTCGATGCCCGGAGGTGCGAGGCCCTCCCCTCCGGCCCCCAGGAGGAGTGATATCGGGTCACCAGGTCACCGGAACTCACCACCCGGGTTCCGGTCCTCCGCACCCCCTCCAGGGCTCCAGCGGGAACTCGATCCACCGTGGGGACCTCCCCCCCTGGAGAGCTCTCCATGGCCACTACCTCGACCCCGCGCAGGAGCGTCTCGAGGCCCGCCGTCAGGTCATCCCACCCACGGTAGACCCGCGCCTCCCAGGGCCAGTGGCGCCAGGCGGATGCCTCAATGGCGTGGCGGAGGAGGATGGGATCGCCCCGGGTGGGGAAGAACGCAAAGGCTCGGCGGGTGGTCTTCCCCAGCCCCAGTAGGTGATGGGCCAGGGGGTTCTGGTCCCGGAAGTCGTAGAGGAGCCATCCGTCGACGCCCATGTGGGCCAGTTCAGACTGGAGGGCGGCTAATTCGGCCGGATTCGTCAAGCGAGGGGGGAGGGACGGCGATTCCGATGCGTTCATCACGAAGTCTCAGGGAGGGAGTCTTCTTGCTTCTTGCGGCCCGTCACCATGTCCAGCCCCAGGATCCGTTCCCGGGTGAGAAGACGGTGGACCTCCACCTCGCGGGCGAGGGCCGCCCGCACACCTTTCCAGCCCCAGCGGCCCCAGGCCCGCCGGAGGATTCCCACTTTCTCGGGAAGTGTGAAGATCTCGGCAAAGTCGGGAAAGGGCTTCTTTGCCTCCTTCCGGAAGGCCGTCTCCCGATCGGACCACGCCTCGGTGTGGAGCTGCTCCACGCCCGACTCCCGAAGCACCCGCTTGACCTCCATCATCATGAGGGGCCGCGCACCCAGGTGGCGGGAGAGCAGTTCCTTGCGGTCCGGATCCACCGGTGCCTTCCATACCGGCTGGACGAGGGCCACCCACCCACCGGGACGGACCACCCGGACCAGCTCCCGGATGGCGGCGGAGGGATCGGAACGGGCGGAAAGCCCCAGTTCCCCCACGGCCGCATCGAATACGTGGTCCCGGTAGGGGAGGCTATCCATGAAGCCCTGCTGGAAATGGAGACGCCCCTGGACGTCGTTGCGGCGGGCCCGGCCCTCGGCTCGTTCCACAAGGGCGGGATCCTCGTCCACCCCCACCGCCTGGACCCCGAATTCCCGGACGAAGTACTCTGCCGTGACCCCGGACCCACAGGCGGCCACCAGGATTTCCTGACCCTGCGACATTCCGGTGAGGAGGGCGAGCTGCCGGTAGAGGTCCCGTCCTCCAGGGGGGAAGAGGTCCCGGGGACTGAGACGCACCAGGTCCAGCATGGACGGCACGTCCCCGGAGTCCAAGGAGGCCCCGTTGGAGGATTCGGTCATGATTGGAGCCGGGGGTCCGCCCTACAGCGGATCCTCCGACAGCTCCAACTCCCGGAGCGCCTCTCGAAGGCGGGCCTCGGTATCCGGATCGACGATATCGTCGGGGGAACCCGATGAATCCCCGCCATTCCCGGAGTTGAGGGGGTCCTCCTCTTCCGGTCGGAAGCGGCGAAGGGCCATGACCACGCCGAGGCCCCCCATGAGCAGGGCCATGGGGGGAAGGATCCATGCGAAGAGGCCGGAGCCCCGACTCCGGGGCACGGCCCGATACTCCTCGCCGTAGTCGGCGAGCATCCATTCCACCAGCTCATCGGCCGACTGCCCCTGGGCGGCCCCGGCGTGGATGGCGTCCCGGAGGGCCTGGGCCTCGGAGGAGGGACACACCTCCAGCATGAACCCCGGGCAATAGGGGGAAAGGAGCTTGGAGATGGCCTTCCGGGCCTCGGGGTGAGGCTCGTACGACCCCTCCACACCCGCGGGAATCTGGGCTCCAGCGGGCTCGGCGAATGCACCCCCAAGCACCATTAGCACCAGGAGGCCGGACAGAATCCGGGACATGGGCATCCCCTCAATCCGGAGAAATGGATGGACTCGTTGCATTGTACTAAACCTCGCCGGTCCTCATCGGTCCCTCAAGAGTGTCGTGGTGGAGGCGCGGAATCAGCGCTCCTGCCACCCTTCCTCCACCCCGGCCAGCGCCCGGAGCGTGGCCACCACCGCCTTCCCCGTGGCCCGCGGCTCATAGCCCCCCTCCAGGACCGCCACCATCCGTCCCCCGCAGGCGGCCTCCGCCCACCCCATGACATCCCGGGTCAGGGCATGGAAATCCGTCGGTTCCAGGAGGAGCCCACCCAGGGGATCCTGGGCCAGGGCGTCGTATCCGGAGGATACCAGGATGAAGTCGGGGTCGAAGACGGTGGCCGTGTGGTCGAGCGCCTCCCTCAAGACCGCACGGTGCGTTGCACCGTCGGTGCCGGGGGGAACCAGGACGTTCCGGGTGGTCCCCTTACCCTCTCCCCCACCCTGCTCCGCCTCGGCTCCCGTTCCCGGATAGGAGGGCCACTGGTGGACGGAGAGGTAGAAGACGTTCGGGTCCTGCCAGAAGATCTCCTGCGTCCCGTTCCCGTGGTGGACGTCCCAGTCCACGATGGCGACCCGGCGGGCACGCCCGGTCCCCAGGAGGTATCGGGCGCCCACCGCGACATGATTCACCGCACAGAATCCCATGGCCCGCTCCCGGGTGGCGTGGTGCCCAGGGGGCCGGGCCGCCACGAAGGCGTTGGTCAGCGCGCCGTCCGCCACCCGCTCCACCGCCTCCAGGACGGCCCCGGCGCTCCCCAGGATGGCTTCCCGGGAGCCGGCGGAGACCAGCGTCTCCGGGCCCACTTCCATGGAACGGCCCTCCTCCTCCGCCTTCCGGCAGACATGGAAGAGGTGTTCCAGGTGATCCGGAGAGTGGACGCTCAGGAGCTCCTGCATGGTGGCCATGCGGGATTCGAACTGCTCCACCCGCCCATGGAGGGTGAGCAGGTCCTTCCCCACGGCGGAAGCCAGGCCCCGGAGCCGACCCTGGTGCTCCGGGTGCCCCCACCCTGGGTCATGCAGGGAGGCGGCCGCGTGGAGGAAAAATCCCGTCACGCGTCACCCTTCACCCGAAAGGCTTCGCTGGCCGCTGCGGGGATCGCCAGGGGGACCGGCTCCCCCACTCGCTCCTGGAGAGAGCTCACGACGTGGGCTTCGGAGCGGAGGGCCTGGATGGCCTCACACGCCGCACCGGTGGCGGACATGGTGGTCAGGTAGGGAATCTTGTAGGTGATGGCGGCCCGACGCATGGCATAGTCGTCGTACTGGGACTTCTTTCCCAGGGGCGTGTTGATGAGGAGGTCCACGCCATGGCTCATGATGGCGTCCACGATGTCCGGACGCCCTTCCCCCACCTTGAAGATCACCTCCGAGGAGACCCCCTCCCGGGTGAGATGGGCCTGGGTTCCCCGGGTGGCGAGGATCCGGAACCCCATCTCCTGGAAGCGTCGAAGGAGGGGGGTGACGGTGGCCTTGTCCGGCTCATTCACCGTAACCACCAGCGTTCCCCCATCCCGGGGGAGAACGTTGAGGGCGCCGGCCTGGGCCTTGGCGTAGGCCATCCCCAGCGTGTCGTCAAAGCCCATCACCTCTCCCGTGGACCGCATCTCCGGTCCCAGGAGAATGTCCACGTCGAAACGGTTGAAGGGGAAGACCGCCTCCTTCACCGCCACTCCCGGAACCCGGGCCTCCTCGGGAACGTTCAGGTCCGCCAGCCGTTCCCCCATCATCACCCGCGCCGCCAGGCGAGCCAGGGGCACCCCGGTGGCCTTGCTCACGAAGGGGACGGTGCGGGAGGCCCGGGGATTCACCTCCAGGACATAGACCTTCTCGTCCCGGATGGCGTACTGGATGTTCAGGAGCCCCACCACCCCCAGCTCCAGGGCGAAGGCCCGGGTGAGCTCCCGGATCCGGTCCAGCTCCTCCGCCTTCAGCCGATAGGAGGGGAGGACGCAAGCCGAGTCCCCGGAGTGGACCCCGGCGTCCTCGATGTGCTGCATGATCCCTCCGATAACCACGTCGGTGCCGTCACAGAGGGCATCCACATCCGCCTCGAAGGCGTCTTCGATGAAACGGTCGATGAGGACGGGGTGGTCCGGCGAGGCCTGGACCGCCTTCCGGAAATACCCTTCCATCGTAGGGGCGTCGTAGACGATCTCCATCCCCCGTCCCCCCAGGACGTAGGAGGGACGGACCAGGACCGGGTACCCGATCCTCTCCGCCACCGCCAGCGCATCCTCCAGGGAGGTGGCGGTGCCGTTGGCCGGGACCAGCGCACCGATCTTCCGGCAGACCTTCTCGAACCGCTCCCGGTCCTCCGCCCGGTCGATGGCATCCACCGAGGTCCCCAGGATGGGGATCCCCGCTTCCTCCAGCCCCCGGGCCAGGTTGAGGGGGGTCTGTCCCCCGAGCTGAACGATGACCCCCTTCGGCTTCTCCCGGTGGAGGATCTCCAGCACGTCCTCCAGGGTGAGGGGCTCGAAGTAGAGGCGGTCGGAGACATCGTAGTCGGTGGAGACCGTCTCGGGGTTGGAGTTCACCATGATGGTCTCGTACCCGGCCTCGCGAAGGGCCAGCACCGCCTGCACGCAGCAATAGTCGAACTCGATCCCCTGACCGATGCGGTTGGGACCACTCCCCAGAATCACCACCTTCTCCCGGTCCGAGGGACGGACCTCGTCCTCCTCTTCATAGGAGGAGTAGTAGTAGGGGGTTTCTGCGGGGAACTCCCCGGCGCAGGTGTCCACCACATTGAAGACGGGACGGATTCCCAGCTCCCAGCGGCGGGACCGGACCGCCTCCTCGTTCTCCCCCCGGAGCTTCGCCAGCTGTCGGTCGGAGAACCCCATCCGCTTCATCCTTCGGATCTCCACCGCCCCCACTTCGGGGAGTGCGGCGTACCAGAGCTCCATCTCCACGATCTCCGCCAACTGGTCCAGGAACCAGGGGTCGAAGTGGGTGGCCGACTGGATCTCCTCCATGGAGGGGGGACGCCCTGGATCCGCCGGATCTCCTCCCGCCGCTTCCCACTCCAGGAGCTGCCGCAGGGCCCGCTTGAGCTGGAAGAAGCGATCGGCGGTGGGTCGCCAGAGCGCCGCCAGGAGGGTCTCCCGATCCTCTCCGGTCAAGCCGTCCTCCTCCAGGTCCTTCCCCTCGTCCCATCCGGCCCGATCCACCTCCAGCCCCCGGATCCCCTTCTGCCAGGCGGCCTTGAAGGTCCGGCCGATGGCCATGGTCTCCCCCACCGCCTTCATCTGGACGCCCAGGATGGGGTTCACCTCCCGGAATTTCTCGAAGGCGAAGCGGGGGAACTTCACCACCACGTAGTCCAGCGCCGGCTCGAAGGAGGCCGGGGTGTTCTTCGTGATGTCATTGGGGATCTCATGGAGACGGTACCCCACCGCCAGCTTGGCCCCCACCCGGGCGATGGGAAAGCCGGTGGCCTTGGAGGCCAGGGCCGAGGAGCGGGAGACCCGGGGATTCATCTCGATGACCAGGAGCTCCCCGGTCTCGGGGCTCACGGCGAACTGGATGTTGCACCCCCCCGCCTCCACGCCGATTTCCCGGATGATGGCGATGGCGGAGTCCCGCATCCGCTGGTACTCCACGTCGGAGAGGGTCTGGGCGGGCGCCACCGTCACCGAGTCCCCGGTGTGGACGCCCATGGCATCCACGTTCTCGATGGAGCAGACGATGATGACCGAGTCATCACCGTCTCGGACCACCTCCAGTTCGTACTCCTTCCACCCGATGACGGATCGGTCGATGAGGACCTCGGTGGTGGGAGAGGCATCGAGCCCCCGGCGCACCGCCACTTCGAAGTCCTCGCGATTGTAGGCGATCCCGCCCCCGGTCCCACCCATGGTGAAGGACGGGCGGATGATGGCGGGGAATCCGGTGTCCGCCACGATCTCCAGGGCCTCTTCGACGGAATGGGCGAAGCCGCCGGTGGGGACCGCCAGCCCGATCCGGGCCATGGCGGCGGCGAACTCCTCCCGGTCCTCTGCCATCTCGATGGAGCGGGCGTTGGCTCCGATGAGCTCCACCCCGTACTTCTCCAGGAGGCCGTTCTCGTGGAGTTCCATGGCAATGGTGAGAGCAGTCTGTCCGCCCATGGTGGGGAGGAGGGCATCGGGCCGCTCCTTTTCGATGACCCGGGCCACCCACTCCGCCGTCAGGGGCTCAATGTAGGTGCGGTCCGCCAGGTCCGGGTCCGTCATGATCGTGGCAGGATTCGAGTTCACCAGGATCACCCGGTACCCCTCCTCCTTGAGGGCTCGAACGGCCTGGGTTCCGGAGTAGTCGAACTCGCACGCTTGACCGATCACGATGGGGCCGGAGCCCAGGATCAGGATCGACTCCAGATCATCTCTTCTAGGCAAGGCAGGTCATCCAGGGAGATGGGGTGGGGAGGAAGCCACTCAATGAGGGGAAGGGATCCGGAGCGGCGTCATTCTTCCTTCCCGGGATGCTTTCCGGACTCTCTGCGCACCGCCGTGGCCAGGGCCAGGGCGAAACCGCCCCAGACGAAGCCGCCGATCACGATAAGGGTAACCCAGGTGGCGGTGGTCATGGGGCTTCCAATCCGGTGGGGGGCAACTGCGGGAGATCGCGACGAGGGATCGCGATAAGGTCGGCCTCTCACCCCTTGAAATCAAGGCGGAGGCAAGGGGGATCACCGGGGGATGGCGGCCGGGGGGGTCTCCGGCTACGGGCGATCCGCGGAGGTCGTTCAGGGTCCGGACCGAATCCGGACCCGATGCTCCGATGTGACCTGCATGGGTTCGTTGTCCGGTCCCGCCAACTCCACCACCCGGACCACCGGCGCCGGCGCCGACCCCGAGGCCGTCCGAATGCTTAACGCGACCTCACCGGCACCCGCCGGGGCCACCACCACCACCCGGATGACTCCCGGCTCGGAGGGCGGCGCATGGAACCATGCCTGGGCCCCGGCGAGTCCCTCGACTCCGTCCACTCCATCTCCCTCCACGGAGAGGATGACAGCTCCGGGAACCGGGCCAGGGCCCTCCAGCACTGCCTCCCAGTTCCCCGGACCCGAATCCCGGCCGTCGCAGGCTGCGAGCCCGATGGCGAGGAGGAGCCCGAGGGTGACCGCACTCCAGATCCGGCCCATGGGCCACCTGACGGTCTGCCTGATGCCCCGGCTCCGTCTCATGCGCCACCTCCGGAAGTCCCGGCAGGCGTGGGATCGGCCCCCGTGAGCGGGACCCGGATCCGGAGGACACCGGCTCCGGCCGCGGCCGCGGGGAGATCCGGGTGAGCCAGGACGAAGACCCTCAGATCTCCCAGGTCGTAGCGCCCGTTTCCATTCCCGTTCCGGTCCAGATAGAGCTTTTGGAGGGCGGTGGGCTCCCGGCCGGACGCGAGGAAGGGACCGGTGAGGTGCTCTGCCGGGATGGCCGGGGGCGCCACATCGAGGAGGACGTTGGCCGTCAGTTCCAGTCCATTGGGGTCCCGGACCCGGACCCCGAGGGGGAAGGCGCCGGACTCCATGGCGGCCCCCGCCACCACTCCCGTTCCTTCATTCAGGGTCAGCCCCTCGGGCAGGTTCCCTGCTGCCAGAGACCAGCGAACCGGCCCGCTGGCTTCCTCGACCTGAAACGTGATCTCCAGGTTCCGGGCGGCTTCCACCGGGATCTCCTCCTCGAGGTCGACGAAGCTGAAGGCAAGGTCGAAATCCGCCACCAGTTCCCGGGGTCGGTCCGCCGCGAGGACCAGGGGATTCTCCCGGCCGGCCAGCTCACCGGCCCATCCCAGGAACGAGAACCCCTGGGTGGGAACGGCCTCGACGGTGACCTCCGAACCTTCTGGAAACCAGAGGTCGTCCCGAGCCGGGTTGGTCTGTAGGGTTCCGGGGGGGAGGTTGGCCTCGGGCCCCCGGGGAGCCCAGTCGAACCGCACCTCCCGACCTCCGTAGGTGGCCACGAGCGTGCTGTCGGAGAGGCCCGGAGTGAAGGTGCGGATCCGGGTGGACCCGTCCTCCCACCCCTGGAAGCCCACCCGCCTCCCTTCCCCCAGCGAACTCCCCGGAGAGGCCTCGACACGAAGGGTCTGGAAGGGTGCGAAAAGCAGAGTCCGGGGCCCGGGTTGCTCCGGCTCCTCGTTCACCTGGAAGGAGGGGGCACCGGCTCCCTCGCCCGCCCCTTCCGCCACCAGGTGGAGTCGGGTCAGCCGTGTGGACGCACGGAAAGAGAGGTCGTGGGGCCCTGCGCCTTCTTCTCGGATATCCAAGAGGGTCAGGCCCAGGGGACGGTTCTCCCTGTCCATGGCGGCGGGATCGGATCCGGCGTGGAACTCCCGGTTCCGGTCACAGACCCTCGGCGACTGGAAGTAGTCCCACCAATCGTCCATGGCGCAGCCGGGGAAGGGGTTCCCGGGGGAGCCCCGATTTCGCTGCCCTGCCGCCTGGGTGAGATCAGAGCGGCCGTCCCCCTCCCGGAGCCGCACTCCCATCCGGTCCGGGTCGGCATTCACCACGTTGGAGCCCCAACGGGCATCCACCACCGCTGGATCCACCTGCCAGACCAGGAGGCCCGAATCGAACAGATCGGTCTGGCTCCCCTCCCTCTGCCGGTTCTCCAGGAGAAGGTACTCCCCGGAGGAGTTCCCCACCGACGGGATCCGGAGGACCCGTCCCGACGAGGCCACCGGAGGGAGAGAGAGGTGGCCATGGTCCATGTCCGGGGCCAGGTCTTCTACCTCCACCCACCCCAGCATGGCCTGGCTCCAGGCCCCCATGTGGCAGGGCCGGGCCGGGTCGGAGGCGAACCCGCACCCCCAGCTCCCGGTCCCCATGAGGTCCCAGTTCCCGCTCCCGGTGTGGCGCGACCCCCCGGTGCCGTAGAGATCGGGGAGGCCGAATCCGTGTCCCAACTCATGTGCGAGGACGCCGATCTGGTTGATCTCGGTGGCGTCGCAGGCCAGGAGGGGCTGGATCGTGTAGTCGTTGATGTAGATCACCCCCTGTCCATCGGGTCGGGGGGTGGAGGTGGGGATCCCGGGGTCCAGGCGGCCCTGGGACGCGCTCCGCACCGACCAGCGATGGGACCAGATCCGGTTGGAGCCCCCGCCCCCGCACTCGGCGCCATGGGTCGGGTGCATGACGGCGAGGACATCCACGAAGCCGTCTCCGGTATTGTCGAATCGGCTCCAATCGATCCCCCTGGCATCCAGCTCCGCGACGATGGCCTCGATGAAGGCGGCCACCCCCTGCGTCCGGGAGGAAGACAGACCGGACTGGTTCAGGGTGACCTCTTCCCGGGCGAGCGTTGTCCTTACCCAGTCGGCGCTTGTCCCCCGGATCTCCACCAGCCCCCGGGACATCTCCGAGTAGAACGCCGAGAGGGTGAGGCCTCGGGAGTTGGGGCCGTCGAAGAACTCCTCCTGGATCCGTTCCCTGGGGAAGGCGGGCTCCGACGGAGAATCGTCGAAGAGCCCCAGGACGAGCGGGAAGTGGAAGATGCCCACCACCGGCTCCGACCGGGGGCCGAGGCTCAGGGCCGGAGTACCTCTCAGCAGGAGTTGCTGATGGAAACTGCGTCCCCGGAGGGATTCCTGGATCCGAAGGAGGCGCGAGCGCCCCTCCTCCTGGAATCGGAATGCGGCGGGATCTCGACCCATCTCCTCGAAGTAGGCCGGTGGGGGGCGAGTGCCATGGATCTCCCCCAGGAGCTCCACGTCCTGCGCCGACGCCGGGCTTGCGAAGCCGACGAAGAGGATCGTCGACGCGAGGCCGGCGAGAAGGGCGGAGGACCTGGGCAACACGGCACACGTGGGAAGAGTGAGTGCGGAGCGGTGAAGGTGTTGATCCTTCTCGCAGAGGTTCCTAACCGCCTGTGCCAGGAGAGGTTCCTCGGCGTCCGTGCCAGGAGAGGCTCCTCAGCCTCCTCAGCCCCCTCCCAGATCCACGCCCCGGATCCCCAGGCTCTCCCCTTCCGCCCGGAGCCCGTCGATGACGTTCTGGATGTGCTCGCTCCGCTCCAGGCCGATGAGCTCGAACCCCCTGCTCACGTCGTCCCGGCTCACTCCCGCGGCAAAGGCCCGGTCCTTGAGCTTCTTCACCACCGACTTGGGCTTCAGGTCGTCGATCCCGTTGGGTCGGACCAGGCAGCACGCCACCACCAGTCCGGAGAGTTCGTCGCAGGCGTACAAGACCCGATCCAGCTCCGTCTCCGGCTCCACGCCGGTGAAGTCGGGGCGGTGCGCCAGGATGGCGTGGATCACCTCCTCGGGGTACCCGTCCTCTCGGAGCCGGGATACTGCCGGAAGGGGATGCTCATCAGGATGCCTCTCCCAATCCAGGTCGTGGAGAAGCCCGGCCAGCCCCCAGATTTCGGGGTCGGCACCCCGGATTCCGGCGTAGTGGCGAACGGCTGCCTCCACCGCCCGCATGTGGGTCCGGAGGCCCTCGTTCTCCACCCATTCATGGAGGAGGTTCAGGGAGTGTTCTCGCTGGGACATGGGGAGATCCGGGTCAGGGTGAAGATGGAGTGGGGGCGGAGGGGCAGACATCAGCCAGTGCGCACACTCCGCAAAGGGGCTTCCGCGCTCCGCAGACCTGGCGCCCATGGAAGATGAGGAGGTGGGCGAGCATCGTCCACCTCTCCCGGGGGAAGAGCTTCACCAGGTCCTTCTCCACCTTCACCGGGTCCGTCTGGCGGGTCAGGCCCAGGCGCCGGGCCAGACGCTTCACATGGGTATCCACCACCACACCCTGGTCGATCCCGAAGGCATTCCCCAGGATGACGTTGGCCGTCTTCCTCCCCACCCCCGGAAGCCTCACCAGCTCCGGCAGGGTCTGGGGAACCTCACCGCCATGTAGATCGGTGAGTGCCTCCGCCATGCCGATGAGGTTCTTGGCCTTGTTCCGGAAGAATCCGGTGGAGTGGACCAGTTCCTCCACCTCTTCCTGCCGCGCCCCCGCCAGCGATTCAGGGTCGGGGAATCGGCGGAAGAGCTCCGGCGTCACCATGTTGACCCGCTCGTCGGTGCATTGCGCGGACAGGATGGTGGCCACCGTGAGCTCGAAGGCGTTGCGGTGGTCCAGGGCGCAGTGGGCATCGGGGTAGAGGTCCTCGAGGCGGTCATAGATCTCCGCTGCCCTCTCTCGCTTCGCGGTCTGGCTCTCCCGGGGCATGATCTCCTGGGGTGTTTGGGACGTGGAGTGGATGGGCCGGCTCGAAGGGTCGGAGGGACGGGATCGGGCCGCATGGGGCGAGCCGTCATTTCCCAGGGGCCATCTCTCAGCTGTCATCTTCGAGCCATCACCTTCCGCAGGATCTCACCCCGCCAGTCGGATCCGCCGGAAGGGTAGCCGGGAGGCAGACCGGACAGCCGATGGGGGACCCGATGGGTGAGAGGGGTCCGACGCGGGGGCCGATGCGGACCCAGATGGGGATTCCGATGCGGATTCCGGGCTCGGCACGGGGGGTTCCTCTTCCCCCATCGCTCCATCCACGGTGACGGCATGGGCCAGGATCCTTGCGGCGAGCTTCACCACCTCTCCCGGGGTCTCGAGGGAATAGAGACGATCCATCTCCCCCCCTGGTAGGGTGGTGGCAAAGTCCTCTCCCTCCTCCCGTGCCGGGCGGGTCATCCAACTCACGACCTCGGCCAGGGGCACCGGGGGTACAGGGAGGACGGAGAAGCCCGGGCGGTCCCCCCGGATTCCGGTCACAGCGAGGAAGTTGAGCGTGCCGTGGGCAGACTGGGCCCAGAAGATCCCATCCACGGCCTCCGCCGGTCCTTCTTCACCGTCGGGCCGGGCCCAGAGGAGGTGCCGCGGGAGTTGGAGATAGCCTGCGGGGGCGGGGAGCTCCCCTTCCCACCGGTCGGATGCCGCATCCGCCTCCAGGAGGTATCGGAGGGTGGACGTCTCGACCAGAAACGACGGCATGGCGGCGCGGTGGAAGTGGAAAGCGTGGAAGAGAAATGCGCCGAAGGTGGGCACGAGGGCGGTGGGAGACGCCTCTCCGCCCAACTCCCGCAAGACCCGCCCCACCTGGGCCAGGAGGAGAAAGGCTCCAGACTCGTCGAGGTTGGCATCCCTGGATCGGGCCTCCTCTTCAATGGCGCTGAACCGGGATTCGGCGAACCCCTCGTCGGGGAACGCCATCTCATAGGGCGTCGGCCTAAGGGTGTCATCCCTTGTGCTTCGAATGGTGTTCATGGGAGTGGCTCCTCTGGGTCGGATTCGGTAGGTGGGCCTCCTGCAGCTCTGCCGGGGCGGCCATCCAGGGGACCTGGACTCTCCGGCGCATCCCCCACCCGCACGGGCTCCGCCTCCGATTCCAGGAGGTCCAGTTCCTCCTTCCGGAAGAAACGGCGGACGCGATCCAGGAGCGGACGCTCCCGAACCAGGACGAGTTGCAGCCACCCGCCGCCGGAATCCAGCCCATCGACCCAGATGTAGTGGATATCGCCGAGTTCACCCGGAACCGGGACAGCCCATCGGGCTCCGTCCCACTCAAACTCCGCCCGTCCCGCCTCAGCCAGCTCCCCGCCTCGCCATGGGGATTCGATGTAGACATCGTATTCGACCCGGAAGACACCCGGAGCCAGGGGGAGGCCGTACTGATAGTACCAAGGGTCGAAGGTCTCCCCCTGCCCTCGCTTGTAGCTCTGCTCCATGGCGTAGTCGAGACCCTCGAGAGCATCATCCTCCGCCAGGAACTCCAGGTGATGGCGCAACTCGTGAGTGATCGTCTCCCAGAGCTCCTCCTCCCAGTCGAACTCGGGATTCCGCTTCCCGACTTCCCGGAAGGAACCGTAGTAGAGGGAAAGGATCGAGCGGGTGGTCTCAGGGCCCATGTAGCCTGAGGGGTAGGGCTCGGTGAAGCACATCCCCAGCGTGAAGTAGTCCGGGTGGTCGGGGTGGGCCTCAGCCTCCTTCTTCACCACGACACCGTCGATCCCGTCCTTGTATTCGATGGGGATCTCCTCCCACATGGCATGGGCGCGGCGCTCGAATTCCTGGAATTCCATGGAGATGAGGCAAAGGTGGCGACCCCGAAGGGCGTACCCGGTGTGGGATGCGGATGGCAAGAGCAGGCCGGCAACCGCCGGGCATCGGGTGACGAGTGCCGGGGCCCCGGTGGAATCTCGGGGTCCCGCCCAACTAGGGGTCGCGGTCCTGCCCACCTTGCCCACCTCGGTCTTGCCCACCTCGGTCTTGCCCACCTTCGGTTTGGTAGGCACCGAACCCCGATCCCGTGCCCAGGGTCCGCTCCACCATCCACCGGTTGAGGGAGATGAAGATCACAAGTACCACCCCCCACTGGATCAGGACCGTGCCCACATTGAAGGTGGCGAAGGGGGTCAGGTTGGCGGCGAGCCCGTCGCCCCGTACCTGCCAGAGCCACCAACCAACCAGCACCACCGCCTGAACCACCACGAACCGCATGGCCCAGTCCCACCAAGCGCCGATGTGGATGTCCGAGTCCCCGGTATTGATGAACTCGTTCCGCCACTTCGTGACCCCGTAGCGGAGTACCGCGAAGGCGAAAAAGAACCCGGAAAGCATGAGCCCCACCCCCCAGACGAAGTCCTGGTTCCCAAACACATCCATGGAAAGCGCCGAGGGGATTCCAAGGAGGAGCCCCGCAATACCGACCACGGCGATGGCTGAACCACGGGAAAGCCCCAGATCCATGAGCACCCGACTGGCCAGTTCGATCATGGCGATGAGGGAACTCCATGCAGCGAAGACCAGGGCCAGGAAGAAGAGGACGAGGAAGAACCGACCGAACGGGAGGGTTCCGAAGAGCTGGGGGACCCAGATGAAGGTGAGCCCCTCGTTGCCGGCCCCCACGATCTGGTCCGCAGCATCAGGCATCACCGAAAATACGGTGCAGAGGACCATGATCCCGGCCAAGAGGGACATGGAATTGTTCCCGAATCCGATAACGAACGCATTGAGAGCCGTGTCCTCACGGGTTCTCATGTAGATGGCATAACAGAGAACCAGCCCCCACCCCGCCCCCGTATCCCAGGCGTTCTGCGTCAGGGCCTGGAGCCAGATTTCATACGAGGCCAGGGCTCCCCAGTCGGGAGTGAAGAGAAAGGCCAGCCCCGCCGAGGCTCCGGGAAGGGTCAGTGCCCGTAGGGCGAGGATCACCACCAGGATGACCAGGGAGGGAATGAGAAAGCGGGCCGCCGTCTCGATTCCCTTCACTCCCCTGGAAACGACGAAGACGCCCAGCCCGACGGCGATGGCGTGGGTGAGCAGGGCTTCCGGGGAGGCGGCATACTCCGCCCAGAAGGCTCCCGGTGGTTCCGCTGGAACTGCTCCGGTGATCGAGGCCCAGAGAAACCGGAGGGTCCACCCCATCACCACCGAGTAGTAGAACATGATGGCGGTGGCGGTCCACGCCACCCACGCTCCCATCCAACCGAACTTCGGCCCCAGCGTCTTTGCGAAGGCGCCGATGGGTCCGGACCGGGTCCCCTTACCCATTCCGAACTCCAGGATGAGGAGGGGGATGGACCAAAGGAGAAGGAAGACCACCCAGGCCACCAGGAAGGAGCCTCCTCCATTGGTGGCGGCGATCCGGGGGAATCGCCAGATGTTCCCAGTACCAACCGCCATTCCGGCCATGGCCAGGAGCATCCCCCATCGGGAACTGAAAACCACCGATCGGCTTGCCACCACCTCACCTCCTCTTCGACGGGTCCACGGCATGATAATCTCGAGCCGATCCTACGGGCCCTCCAGGGAGGGGGTGCCCAGGGAGGGGTGCCCAGGGAGGGGTCGTGCCCCCCGTGCGGAGGGGCCCCTGCCCGCTTTGCCGGAACCTCGCGGCTCAAAGGAGATTCCGTTCGTCAACCGCGAAACTACCCCACTGATTCGGTGGACCCCTTCCGATCCCTCCCACGTTTTCTCCCCTGGCACTTCCAGGGACACCCTGTTCGGTGCATGACGCGCCGAGACTCCCGTCCTCCATGGAAGATCCCCGGAGTCATTCGGGGTGGCGCGTTCAGGTTGGTGCGCTCGAACTGGGATCCCAGAAGTGGCCCCTCCTGTAACCGGGCCCCTGGAGCGTGGCCAAAGTACGGAGGGAGCCCGGAGCGGAACAGGGGGACCGGGAAACGGAAGCCCATCGGCGAGGAACCCAAGGGGCTCAAGCAGAACCCGGGTACTCGAGTGGAACTCGTATGGAAGTGGAACGGATGATCAGTAAGGACCCTTGGCACGGAGGGCTGAGCCCTTGGCATGGAAGGCTGAGCCCTTGGCATGGAAGGCTGCGGACAAGGGCCTACAGGATCGGGCGGATGGACGCAGGTGCGATGGCTGGAGGGCGATCGACTTTCAGCTGAAAGTCCTCGGGCAGCAGCCGACCGGTGAGCCCATTACGAGTCGCACTCTCCACCAACATAGGGGTCTCTCCAACCGATTCCATTCCCGGATTTCCCGGCTTCCCCGATGGGGCACGGCGGGGTGGTCGTCTTGGGGGCCTCCGCCGGAGCTATCCCCGCCTCTGGGGGCATGCGCCCGTTCTTATCCACCGGTCCCATCCAGCCATGGACGGGTTTGGGGTTTCTGTA
>SL_3KL_010_SEDDRAFT_10002735_pt1 | contig 16072 bp, 14 predicted proteins | sample SodLakKL_010_SED_2_FD_10381 | JGI IMG/M metagenome (IMG submission 10381) | reverse complement strand
AAATTGCCCTTTCAGGGCGAAGAGATCCGTGGGCGGAAATCCTTGTAACCCACATCCACAAAGACCTAAAAAACAGCTAACAACGAAAATATAAACACATGAAAGATAGCATGAGAAAAAGAGTATTGATCGCCACCGGTGGTGGTGATTGTCCTGGTCTTAACGCGGTGATACGTGCCGTTGTGATGCGCGCATCGCAGGAGCGTGACTGGGAGGTAGTAGGGAGCATCAACGCCTTTGACGGGGTGTTGAATGAACCCAATGAAATTGTGATTCTTGACGAAAAGAAGGTTGCCGGGGTGCACATCCGCGGAGGTACCATCATCGGCACCACAAACAAGGGGGGTCCATTTGCCTGGCCCATCAAGAACAAGGATGGCACCTGGGGCGCCGCCGACCGCTCAGATGAGATGATGCGAAGGCTTCAGTACCTGGGTGTGGATGCTGTCATCAACATTGGTGGTGATGGCTCCCAGCAGATCTCACAAAAGCTGTATGATAAGGGCTGTAACATTATCGGGGTTCCCAAGACCATCGACAATGACCTTTCGGCCACGGACTTTACCTTCGGGTTTCAGACAGCCGTTCAGGAGGCCACTACCGCAGTAGACAAGCTTGTTACCACGGCGGCCAGCCACAACAGGGTGTTTGTGCTGGAGGTCATGGGGCGTTACGCCGGCTGGATCGGCCTGCACAGTGCCGTAGCCGGCGGAGCCCATGTGTGTCTTATACCAGAGATCCCATACGACCTTGAAAAGGTCAAGGAGAAGATATTCTCCCGTTTCCATCGTGGCAGGGGATATGCCATCATCGTGATCGCCGAGGGCGCCAAGCCCAAGGATGGAAGCATGCATTTCAAGGAGAGCGAAGAGGTGGGATACAAAAATGTCCGTCTTGGAGGTGTTGCTTCCAAGTTAATCGCAGACCTCAAGGAGTCCGGCCTGTCAACAGACATGCGCGAGACCGTTCTGGGCCACTTGCAGCGCGGAGGTACGCCGATCGCTTATGACCGGATCCTTGCGACGCAGTTTGGCGTTGAGGCCTTTGAAATGGTGCTGCGCGAGGATTATGGCAAAATGGTTGCCTACCGTCACCCCAACATCGTAAGCGTACCATTCACTGAAGCGATCAGCCACTACAACTTCGTGAACCCTGATTCTGACCTGATTAAATCAGCACGCGGGGTAGGCATCTGCATGGGTGACTGATAAGCACGCATGGGCTGAAAGGACGAGGATGAAGAACTTTCGCCCCGGGCCGGGCCATGCCAAGCGCACTGACAGACTCGACGATGATTATTGCATGGCGGGTTCCCCCCGCATGGGCGGGGCAATCATCTGACCGAAATATAAAAGTTACAAACTCATGAAAGGGCTGTTTTCGTGCCGACGCGTCGTACCCTATATGCAGATATCCTGTTGCCCCTGCCCCTGAAAGGGTGCTTCACATATCGCGTGCCCTTTGAGTTCAATGACACTGTTTGTGAAGGCCAGCGTGCCGTGGTTCCTTTTGGCCGCAACAAGGTCTATGCCGGACTCGTGCGCCGGGTACACGAAACACCCCCAAAATCTTTCAGGGTAAAGTACATTCACCACCTGCTCGACAAAGAACCCATNGTTACNGCCCNNCAGTTTNCTTTCTGGGAATGGNTTGCCNGCTACTATCTNAGCACGGAAGGAGATGTGATGTCGGCAGCCTTACCNCCTGCCATGAAGCTGGCAGGGGAAACACGCATCAGCCGCAACCCCGCTGCNCGCCCTGAACTTCACNCCCTNAATGAAAAGGAACAGGCCCTGCTGGANGCCCTCTCANAAAAAGGACANCTCAGCCTTTCNGAGGCATCCCAGACTGCTTCCCTGCCAAAGGTTCTTCCCCTGATCAAGGCCATGATGGAAAAGGGGCTTGTGGTAACCAAAGAAGAACTGGATAACCCCTGGCGCCCCAGGCTCGTGAAGCATGTGCGTCTGACGAAGCCATATGCCAGCGAGCAGGAGATGAAGGCGTTGTTCGACTATTGCGAGCAGAGGGCCCCGCGGCAGCTTGAAGTGCTGATGCAATATATCCGGCAAGCGAAAAAACTTGAAGACAGGACCGAAATAAGCCAGAAGGCTGTCACTGAAAACATCAAGGGCGGCCATGCCGCGTTGCAGGCGCTGGCAAAAAAAGGGGTCTTTGATGTTTCAGAAAAAGAGCTGAGTTATTTCGATCACCTGGAAGCCGACAGCCGGGAAATAACATTAAATGAGGGCCAGGAAGAGGCGATGGAAGCTGTCAGGCAAGGGTTCAGCAGGCAAAATACGGTACTGTTACACGGGGTGACATCCAGCGGAAAAACAGAGCTATACATCAAGCTTATCAAAGAGACCCTTGAGCGGGGAGAGCAGGTGCTGTACCTGCTGCCGGAGATTGCGCTTACCACGCAGATCATACGCCGCCTCCAGCACCACTTCGGGAACCGTGCAGGCATCTATCATTCGCGTTTTAACCCCATGGAGCGTGTGGAGGTATGGAATAACCTTTTGCAGGGAGGCGTTACCAGCGGGGATGAGCACATACGCTACGACCTGGTCCTGGGGCCACGTTCGGCTGTTTTTTTGCCCTTCAGCAACCTTGGGCTCATCATCATTGATGAAGAGCATGAGCCCAGCTATAAGCAGCATGAGCCTGCACCCCGTTACCATGCCAGGGATGCTGCCATTTATCTGGCCTCCATGCATGGCGCAAAGGTGTTGCTGGGTTCTGCCACTCCCTCACTGGAGACATACGCCAACAGCCAAAGCGGCAAATTCGGCTTTGCAAAGATCACCAGCCGCCATGGAGGGGTCATGATGCCCGGGATCCAGGTGGCCAACCTGCGTCACGACAAAAGGGGCAAGGCCATGAAGTCCCATTTTTCACACCTCCTTTACAAAAGCATGGAAGAGGCTTTGCAGGAAGGGGAGCAGGTGATCCTGTTCCAGAACCGCCGCGGCTTTTCACCACGGCTCGAGTGCAATGTATGCCACTGGCTTCCTGAATGTCATCAGTGTGATGTGACCTTGGTGTATCACAAAAAGATCAACCGCCTCAAGTGTCATTATTGCGGGCATACTACCTTGCCCCCGGCCACTTGCCCTGAATGCACCTCTCCCGCCATCAGGATGCAGGGCTTTGGAACGGAAAAAATAGAAGAAGAGCTGCCCCTGTTTTTCCCTGAAGCCACCGTGGCCAGGATGGATCTTGACACTACCCGTTCAAAGCATAGCTACCGAAGGATCATCGAAGATTTTGAGGAGCGTAGGACAGATATCCTGGTGGGCACGCAGATGGTGAGCAAAGGGCTCGATTTTGACAATGTGGGCGTGGTGGGCATTCTCAATGCTGACAACATGCTGAACTTCCCGGATTTTCGATCCCATGAGCGGGCTTTTCAGCTCATGGCGCAGGTAAGTGGCCGTGCCGGAAGGCACAAAAAGCGTGGCAAGGTGATCATCCAGACGCACCATCCGGGTCATCCCATCATCAAACAGGTAACGGAAAACGATTATGAGGGTATGTACCGGCAGCAGATCAGGGAGCGGCAGGAGTTTGGTTACCCGCCCTATGCCAGGTTGGTGAAGATCAGCCTGATGCACACACGGGATGATTATCTTAATGACGCTGCCGGAGAGCTCACCGGGCGAATCAGGGAGGTTTTTCCGGGCAGGGTGCTGGGGCCGGAATATCCCCTGGTGGCACGTGTACGCAACCAGTATATCAAAAACATCCTGGTCAAACTGGAGCGTACAGCCGGCCTTCCGGGGCATAAGCAAAAACTCAGGGATGTAACAGATGCCTTCCAGGAGGAAAGCCGCTGGAAGGCTGTCAGGGTAGTGTTTAACGTAGACCCTTTATGATGGTCTTGTGGCTTTTTCGCCCGCATGGTGCGGACAAAGACGCGAAAGAGAAGGCTATTGCGGGTCTTCTGTGATGATATAGATATCCTCTCCTTCCTTTTTCATCCAGTATTGTTCCCTGGCATACCTCTCCAGCGCGTCGGGATCGTTCTTCAAGCGATCGATGGCAAGGCTGTCGTGTTCAATCTCTTCGAGGTAAAACTCCTTTTGCTGACGCAGGTCGCGGAGCTCCCTGTGCGTCCGCCACTGACGGAAAAAGCTGTGGCTGTCAAAGAACAGCAACCACACAAACACCACGAACAGTGCTATGAAATATTTATTTCGGAGAAAGGAAGGGGTTTTAGACCACATATGCATCCGGCTTTCTGCAAAGGTAAAGAATTATGAATAGAGGCCCTTCACCCTGGGCTTGCCTGCGACGAAATTTTTAAGATAGTATGGCTCAAAATAGGCGAGGTCGACGAATTTCCCCTGACCGAACAGTTGTTCTGCTTCTGACGCCATGCCTCTTACGGAGGGGTATACCCCAGGCACATAATGCATGTTTGGGCTTGTGAGTACCTCACGGCATTTGGCTGCTCCATCTCCAAAAAAGAATATTCGGGCATCCTGCAGGTGCTCTTCCCGGAAACTGTTCTCGTCAATGATCTCCGCGCGTGTTTTCCCCATCTTGTTAAGGTCCCTGTCAAAGAGGGCATAATATACCTCCATCCGGCGGGCGTCAATCATCGGGCAATACAGGGTCTTTCCTGCCACGGGAGGTGTCACGCCCTGGATTTGCGACATGTGATGCAAGCCTGTTGCCGTTAGGGCCTTCATGGTGTCAATGGCGATTAAGGGGATGTCTTTTGCATAGCAAAAGCCTTTGGCTGCTGCCACGCCTATCCGCAAGCCCGTATAGGAGCCCGGCCCTTCGCTTACCCCTGCAGCATCTACATCACCTGCCTGTAGCCCTGCTTCATGCATAACCTCTTCGATAAAGACCGTCAGCAAAGAGGAGTGCGAATAGTCTGTGCTCATGTCCTCACGGAGGGAGACAATCCGGCCATTGTCAGCAATGCCGGCCGAGCAGGTGCGTGTAGTTGTTTCGATGAGAAGTATTTTGGCCATGTCAGGTGTTATTATCGGAAAAGCTCTTCCCTGGTGACACGTTCAACCTGGATGCCATCCCTCAGCTCTCTTGACACAAGGCGGTAAGGACCGGTAACCACCTCCTGGCCTTCTTCCAGGCCTTCACGGATCTCAATATACTGGTTATCCTGAATTCCTGACCGGACAGTAGTTTGTTTTACCTTGCCATCTTCATAAAGGAAGACCACCTCGCGCTGACGCACCGTGCTGCCCCCGGCGGAACCTCCTTCATTGTCATCGGAAAGCCCTCCCCCTTCTCGTGTTGTCACAGCCTGTATAGGCAGGGAAACTACTCCCACAGCACGTTCTGTCTGTATGTCAACTGCAGCAGACATCCCGGGCCGGAATGGAGACAGATGAGGGCGGTCCTGGCGCTGAAGGTGACTGTAAGATTCCGGGAGCATGCGAATGCGAACCTCAAAGTTGGTTACCTGGTCACTCCCCAACATGTCAGCGTCGGCTGAATTGGCAATGGAGGTAACGATCCCCATAAACTCTTCCCCAAAGAAGGCATCTACCTGGATAAATGCCGTGTCTCCCTCATTGACCCGTATGATGTCGTTCTCATTCACGTCCACCTTGACCTCCATCTTGTTGAGGTTGGCGATGCGAATGATCTCCGTTCCGGCATACTGCTGGGTGCCCACGACCCTTTCGCCAACTTCTGCGTCCAGCCGTGATACCGTGCCATCCATTGGGGCAAAAAGATTTGTCTTGCTGAGGTTTTCCCGGGCTTCTCTTACGCCTGCCTCGGCGCTCATTACCTGGTAACGGGCCCCTTCTTCATTTTGCTTGCTGGCTTCCACGTCGGCCTCAGCCACACGATATTGCGAGTAGGCCGTGTCATATTCAGATTCCGAGATGGCATTTTCCTCGAAAAGTTGTTTGTTACGAAGGTAGCTGGAGCGTGCATTCACGTGCTGAGCCTCGCTTTGCAGCACCCGAGCACGTGCATTGGCAAGGCTCGCCCTGGCCTGGTTAAGGCTGGCCTCAGCCCTGTCAAGCATCGATTCATAAATATCCGGGTTTATACGTGCAAGCAACTGCCCGTGCTCCACATACTCCCCCTCCTCCACGTTAAGCTCCACAATTTCACCCGACACGTCTGGTGCCATTTTAACCTCGGTGACAGGCCGCACACGGCCATTGGTGGTCACTATCTCCACGATGTCGCGTAGCTCTGCTGACTCCACAGTAACCCGGTAGCCATCATCACCACCACCGCAGCGGCCGATGAGGCTGAAAATGATGATCACACCAATAACGATCAGGGTAATCTTTAGTCCTTTTCTTCTCTTCATGATTTTAGGATTTTGCAACTATTTGTTGTTTTGGGTGTTGCGCGCGCCCATTCCTTTACCTGAGCGTGATGGGGTTTCCAATATAAAAGTCGAGGATCTGTATCCTGAACACATATTCATATTTGGCTTGGAGCAGCTCCGACTGGGCTGTGGTGAGCCTGTTTTTTGCGTCATTATACTCCAGGGTGTTAACCATGCCCACATTAAAACGTTGTTCGGCATATCTGAAGGCCTCTTCAAGGGCTTCCACGTTTTTCTCGCTTGCCATATAGCGTTTCAGGGAGGCATCAGCATCCTGATGAGCCTGCTCTATGGTTTTGTAAAGTTCATCTCTTACAATCTGTCGTTGCAGGCGGGCATTCTCCATGGATATTTTGGAACGGCCTATCTGGCTGCGAACCTGATAGTTGTTAAAGATGGGGATTTGCAGGACAAGCCCGATGCTTCTGTTCAGGTTTTCGTCGATCTGATCCATGAATGGGATCACTTCTGTTTGATAGTCGAAGGTAGGGGCAAACACGGCCTCTCCCGAAGCTGTCTGGCCAATCTGCTCAGGGTCTGACTCGATCACCTCGGCAATCTGGAGCCTGGCCTCTGAATAGCCAGTACCAATGCTGCCACTTAATGACAACGACGGATAGCGTCCTCCCCGGGCGATCTCATAGCCTTTTTCAGCACTTGAAACCTGCATGTCGGCAGAGCGTATGTCGGGCTGAATCTGAACGGCGGTGTCGTAAAGCTGCAACGGGGAGTATTCCACTGTTTCGCTGGGCTCGATATCGATATCGGGCACTTCAATGGCAAAGTCCATGTCTTCGCGCAGGTCGAGTAATTGCATCAGGTCGAGATACGCGATCCGTAGCTGGTTCTCTGCATCCACAAGCTGAAGCTCTTCCGTAGCCAGCATTGCCTCGATATTGAGCAGNCTTCCCCTGGCAAGCGTGCCNGCGTCTACCAGTTTCTGTGTACGGTCTGCCTGCTGTCGTGTAATGTCTAGCTGGTTAGCAGCTACTTCTACCATCTCCTTGGTAAAAAGAATCTGCAGATAGGCAGATGCCACCGCCAGGGATATGTCATTTTCCATGGCTTCCACGTCCAATCGGCTCGCCTCCAGGCTATAGCGATCCTGTTCAATCATGTTACGTACCTGAAAACCATTAAACAGCGTTAACCCGCTGTTGATGCTAAAGTTGTTGGACTGCACACTTTCGCTTACAAANTCGTTGGTGATGGGATCCAGCGTGCGTCCCCAGTTATACCGGTGATTAGCGCTGGCATTCAGCGAAGGGTAACGGTTGGCCTGGCTTTGACGGAGGTTCTCCTCGGCCATATCTACACCGAGGCGCTGCTGTTTTATTCGAAGATTATTTTCCTTAGCATGAAGAACGCAGTCTTCCAGTGTCCACACCTCTCCTTGCTGAGCCGCGACAGCCAAAGGAAGGAGCGCCATCCACAGGATCAGGATGCTTAGCTTTTTTGGAGGTTTCATAATCTCTTATTAAAATGTCTTATGACTCTTTGATAACCCACAAAAATAAGAAACAATTTCTGATAACCGCTTTTGTTGAACCACATTGTCGTGTTTTTTGTTTATCTTTAGAGAAGATTTGTTAACATGTCTTTGAATTAACAGAAGGCTTCGACTTTTTATTTCAGGCGGCAGCGTATGTCTGCTTGTCTTTGATATGGCCATAACGGGCATATTGTGTCAATAAAAATACCATGCGGATGAAGATAGCAATTAGTGGTACTACCGGGTTTATGGGGGGAAAGGTTTCCAGCCTTTTCTCTCTGCAGGGCCACGAGGTAATGCCCCTTACCAGGGAGCACTTCAAAAAGGATGCGGCTGTGCTTGCTGATGAGCTTCATGACGTGGATGCCATCATTCACCTGGCAGGTGCGCCCATCATGAAACGATGGACCAAAAGGCACATGCATAACATTTACGACAGCCGGGTGCTGACCACGACTAAGCTCAGCGACGCCATGCACCTGATGGCCATCCCCCCTCACACGTTTATTTGTGCCTCTGCTGTCGGCATTTATCCTGAAACGGGTTCCCACGACGAGCGCAGCAAGGCGGTGGCAGACAACTTCCTTGGCAAGGTATGCAGCGCATGGGAAGACGCAGCCAAACGCGTTCCCGCCAACAGCCGTGCGATAATGTTACGTTTTGGCATCATCCTGGGTGATGACGGTGGCGCGCTGAAACAAATGCTCCTCCCCTTTAAAATGGGTTTGGGAGGCCGCATAGGAAGCGGTCGCCAGATGATGCCCTGGATTCATGTGGATGATGCCCTTGCCGCCATACGGTTTGTTCTGGAAAACAGGAAGATCGAGGGTCCGGTAAACGTATGTGCCCCTGAGGCCGTCAACAACCTCCATTTTACAAAAACACTGGCAAAAACATTAAACCGTCCGGCCTTCTTGCCCCTGCCGGCCTTTGCACTTAAGCTCGTATTCGGGAAGGGGGCCATGGTACTTACCAAAGGACAAAAGGTCGTACCGGCTCGTCTTCAGGAGCACGACTTCACGTTTCGCTTCCCCTCACTGGACGATGCCTTGGAGCACCTTCTCAAGCCAAAAAAGGCGAACAAATAGTTAAGCAAGCAGGTGTCGTATTTTTTTATATCTTTACAGTCTTGTTTTCATGGTTGCAGAGGGAAAACCCACATACTTTTTTGTTGCGGTTTTCCCTTTCTTTTTTTGCACTATATTCGCAGCACCATGGTTCGGGTTGCCACACAGGGTCGTTGTCATCCCCCGGGCGCAGCGCGGCATCCGCACCTTTTTTGCAATCACAATCAAAAGAATAAGATATGGCAAAGGTTAAAACGGCCTTTTTTTGCAGCAACTGTGGGGCACAATCGCCCAGGTGGATGGGGCGCTGCACAGCTTGTGGAGAGTGGAACACCTACGTAGAGGAGGTTCTGCAGAAAGAGTCATCCGGCAACAGAAGCCATGGCGGGGGCACATCTCACCGGGGGTCTTCTTCCCGGCCAAAGCTGATCCATGAAGTGGAAGCCGACTCGGTCAGGCGCACGCCTTCAGGGAGCGATGAGCTGGACAGGGTATTAGGGGGTGGCATCGTTCCCGGTGCCTTGATGCTCATAGGGGGAGAGCCCGGCATTGGCAAGTCAACACTCATGTTGCAGGTGGCCATGCAGATGCATCAACAGAAAGTATTGTACATTTCCGGTGAGGAGAGCGACATGCAGCTTAGCATGCGGGCCCGGCGCCTNGGCCAGGAACACCCTGCCTGCTATGTCCTCACCGCCACGGATACAGGCAGCATCTTTAAACACATAGACGACCTGCAGCCCGACATCGTGGTGATAGACTCCATTCAAACGCTCACCACCCCCCAGCTTGACTCGGCCGCCGGCAGCATTTCGCAGATCAGGGAGTGCGCCGCGGAGTTTCAGCGTTACGCTAAAGAGACGTCAACACCGGTATTCCTCATCGGGCACATCACCAAAGAGGGTGCCCTTGCCGGACCCAAGCTGCTGGAACACATGGTTGACACGGTTTTACAGTTTGAAGGCGACCACAATCACCTGTACCGCATCCTGCGGGCGGCGAAAAACCGGTTTGGCAGCACCAGTGAGCTGGGCATCTATGAGATGCATGAAAAGGGGCTCAGGGAGGTGACCAACCCCTCAGAGTTATTGCTGTCACAACGCGATGACTCCGTGAGCGGCGTAACCATCTCGACCACCATAGAAGGCATGCGCCCCATGCTCATTGAAACACAGGCCCTGGTGAGCTCGGCAGCATATGGCACACCCCAGCGCTCAGCCACAGGGTTTGATCTCAGACGAATGAACATGCTGCTGGCCGTGCTGGAAAAAAGGTGTGGCTTCCGCATCGCTGCCAAAGACGTATTTCTTAACGTGACAGGCGGCCTGAAGGTCGACGACCCGGCCATCGACCTGGGCGTGATCTGCGCCGTACTCTCATCCAGCGAAGACATCGCCGTCGGCGAAAAGTGTTGCTTCGCTGCCGAGGTAGGACTTACCGGAGAGATCAGACCGGTGACAAGGATAGGACAACGCATAGCTGAAGCCAGCAAACTCGGCTTTGAGGAAATATTCATCTCCAAATACAACATGAAAAGCATCCCAGGTAAACACGGCATTAAAATTCATCCGGTGACCCGTATCGACCAGGTGTTTACCCTCCTCTTCGGATAAAACAACATGAGACGCTAATGCCCGCCAGTGTTCCAAAAAGAAATGTCTGTGGTATCAATTCCCCATTTTGTGGCTGACAGCCACAACCCTGGAACACATTATAAACCAGGAAAACAGCGCCCTTTTTCTTAAAGCCCTGGCCTCCAGACAACATCCGGGGACAGGAGGATTATGCCTCTTTTTTATGGCACGGAATTTTGAGAAAACAAGGGACAAACACCCTAAAAAACCTTAAAAAGATGAGCAAAACAAAGAAATTTATTCCGGTATTAGCATTGTTATTCATTTTTTCGGCCTGCCAGCCGGAGGTCCATCAGGAAACAGAACACCTTGACCCTGTAAACGTGGCTGTTTTGACAGGCGAAGGCTTTCACGACGGTGAGGCTTTCATGCCCATCGGTTACCTTGTGAACCGGGGCGCTACTGTTACCGTTATTGGCCCGGAAACAGGGATTGTTACCGCTTACAACAGCGACTTCACCATCTACATTGAAAAAACGGTGGAGGAAGTAGATGTAGATGATTTTGACGCCCTGATCCTGCCAGGCGGGCAGGCACCGTCAGCATTACGTGAGCATGAGTCGGTGGTAGACTTTGCCCGCAACTTTTACGATTCGGGCAAAACGGTGGCCGCCATTTGTCATGGACCACAGATCCTGATCACAGCAGGTGTTATGGAGGGCAAAAATGCCACAGGTTTTGAAGCCATCAAAGATGAGCTTGAAGAGGCCGGCGCATTGTATCATGATGAGTCGGTGGTGATTCACGACAACCTTATCACCTCACGGACACCGCCAGACCTTTATGATTTCTCCCTGGCCATCGAACAGGCTATCATGCTGGAGCCTACCATTGAAGATGTTCCCCCGCAGCCTGCCATTTAGTACAGGGGTCACCCCCGGGTATGACATGTGCCCGGGGGGGCTTTGGGCGCTGGGAGCTGAGTGTTGGGATCAGGGAAACAGGTGGTAAGAGGCAGGATGTCTCGCCCTGAATAACAGCAACAAACAAAACCAAAAACACATAATAGTTCTAGTTTCACAAAATACCTTTAGAATATGTCTATCATGACCAGGAAAGTTTTCCGTGAGCTGGCTGAAGTACGCCAGCATCCNTGTATCTCCATATACATTCCCACCGAGCGGACAGGAGAAAACAAAAAATCCTGGATACGTTTTAAAAACCAGGTTCAGAATGTACGCAACGAGTTAACGGAGCGGGGCTGGAAGGGCAACCAGATCGCAGATCTCACCAGGCCTCTTGAGATGTTGCTTGAAGACACTGAGGTATGGAGGCACATGTCGGACGGGCTTGCCGTATTTCTGAATCCGGGTAAGTTTGCTTACTCGACTTTTCCCATCCGTTTTAAAGACTATGTCGAGGTAAACGCACATTTTTACCTCTTGCCGCTCATGCCTGTTTTTAATGGCGACGGACGCTTTTTTATCCTGGCACTCAGCCTCAACCAGGTTCGTCTTTTTGAAGGCACCCGCGATCATGTCACGGAGATCCCGGTGGAAGACCTCATTCCACAAACCATGGAAGAAACAGTAGGTGCTGATTACGAGCAAAAGTCTCTGCAGTTCAGAAGCGGACAGACAGGCGGCGCACAGAGCATGTATCATGGGCATGGCCGAAGCAAAGACTTCAGGAAGGAAGAGATAGTGAAACACTTGCGCGAAATAGACAGAAGCCTGACGGAGGTGCTTCGCGGACATGATGCTCCGCTTGTACTGGCCTGTGTTGATTACCTTTTTCCTGCATACCGTGAAATAACCTCTTATGGTAACCTGTACAGAAAAAATGTGTCCGGCAACCCCGATGAGTTGCACATGCAGGATCTGCATCAGAAAGCGTGGCCTCTTCTTAAAGACTACTTTTTAAAGCACCGCCGCAACATCCTTAAGCAATATCATTTCCTGGCAAGCAAGGGGCGTACCGCCTCAATCATTGCTGATGTAGTACTTGCAGCAGAGGAAGGCCGCATTGACACCCTTTTCGTCGAAAAAAACCACCGGGTGTTCGGTGTAGTAGACAGGGAGGCCAATGAGGTACATATACAGGAAGAGAAGACACAGGAAAACCAATGTTTACTGGACAAGGCAGCAAAGAAAGCCTTTTTGCAGGGTGCCCGTGTTTATCTCCTTGACAAGGAGGAAATGCCTGAAAAAGAAACCCTGATAACCGCAACCCTGCGGTATTAATATGTTTTTATGCTGTATTCGCGCATCTTGTTATAGAGCGTTTTCCTGTCCACTTTAAGAATATCAGCCGCTTTTGTTTTATTATAGCTGCATGTTTTCAGGGCCATGATGATGGCCTCCCTTTCGGCCATTATGGCGGCTTCTTTTAATGACATCGGCCTGCGAAGCCGGGTTTTGAGTTCTTCTTTTTCGGCTGATAAATCTGCGTATCGCCTTATTTCTTCAGGAAGCGTATTTGGGGAGATTTTGTCGCCCTGTTCAAGTAAGACACAACGGTATATTATGTTTTCCAACTCACGGATGTTTCCCGGCCAGGGGTATCTGAGAAATATCTCCTTAACTTTTTCATCAAAGCCCGGCACCTTCTTTCCAAGGCTCTGATTGGCATTCTCCCGGAAGCGTTCTGCAAACACAAAGACATCATGCTTTCTCTGGCGCAGTGGCGGCAAGGTGATTTTAAAGCCATTTATGCGGTGATACAGGTCTTCCCGGAAGTTACTCTGGGTCACATCTTTCATGAGGTCTTCGTTGGTAGCCGAGATGATACGGACATCCACGCTTCTGACCCTGTTATCGCCAAGTCTGCTTATAGCTTTTTCCTGTATAGTGCGCAGCAACCTTACCTGGTTTTCATGGGTTAAGTTTCCTATCTCATCAAGAAACAAGGTTCCGCCTTCGGCCGCCTCAAAACAACCCACTTTATCCTGTATGGCACCGGTAAAGGCTCCTTTCACATGGCCAAAAAGCTCACTGTTTGCAAGTTCTCCCGGCAAAGCACCGCAGTCAAGAGCCACGAAGGGCTTGTCCTTGCGCTGGCTGCGGTGATGAATGGCCCTGGCAATAAACTCCTTGCCCGAGCCGGTCTCCCCCTCTATCAGCACGCTTAGCCCCGCGGGGGCTACCATTTCCACGTGCTGCATCACATTTTGCATGGCCGGGTCCTCACCACTGATAAACCTGTTTTCAAAACCATCCAGGTCATCAGGGCTTTCTTTTAATCCTCTGTTTATGACCCTGATGATCTCTTCCTGAAGGAAGGGTTTGGTAATATAGTCAAAAGCACCCGCCCGAATCATTTGCACTGCTGTACGCACGTCGGCATATGCAGTCATGATAACAACAGGCACGTAAGGTTCACGCTTTTTCACCCTCCTGAATATCTCATCACCATTTGCATCAGGCAGGCGATAATCACACAAAACAAAATCTACACCCCCTCTTTTCAGCTCTTTAATTCCATTGTTTGCTGTATAGGCAATGCGCACATGATGACCCTGTTTTTTTAACAGCAAATCAAGTTGCTTACATATGAAAGTATCATCGTCAATAATCAAAATGGTAGCCATAGCACTTGAGGCTTTGTGGAAATATTTCTACAACATTCAAAGATATAAAAAGAATGCATACGCCCCCGCAAACACTTGTTTAATAAAAGCGTACGAAAGCGCATAAAAATGTTCGCCATCGGACACTTTTTTTGCGTGCGGTTCAAAGAAAACCAAGCTCTATATTGCTCACATTGTGTATCTTATGGCTTTTGGCACAATTATAGATTTACATTAAGCGAATCCAAAAGAAACTGAAAAAACAACTAAACATAAAAAAACTTAAAGTCATGAAAACACGTATCATTATCACCGCCGCCTTCATTTTTATCATGGGATTTGCAAACGCCTGCAACACGAGCTATCTGACCTTCACCACTTCCAATGGCGTTGAGATCAAACAACCCATTGAGGTTGAAGAAGCTGAAGAAGTAATTCCCGAGATGATAGTAGAAGAAATCCTGAAAGCACAAACAAACATGGCCTTTTATCATTTTGACATCAGGGACTATTACAGCCCTGAAGAAGAAGAGCAACTTCCTTTTGACCTGGAAGCCGTGCTTAAAACGGCCAAACTGGACAAATAAGCCTTTCGCTAAAAATCATCTGCTCTCATGCACCATGCCCGACGGGAAAAACCGGCGGGTTTTTTTGTTAGTGAACCATTCTGCCGCACAAACGCCAAAAAATACTTTTGGCGTTTTTTTATTGTGTTTTGTTGTGTTTTTTATGTTATTTGTCGTAAATTTACTTATGGCAAAATGATAACGCAGGTGATCCTGCAAAACGCGCGTAACAGTTTGGGAAACACGCGGGCTAACAACCCAACGCCGTGGATGTGTGAGCGAAAAACGGCATTAAATAAGAGAGTAGCATTTGTGAGAGATGCTCACAAATACGGTTTCAACAAATATAAAAGCAGAATAATCATGGAAAAGTTCAGCAAGCTTAGCGTATTCGCTTTGGGAGTCCTGTTGTTCCTGACTTCCTGTCAGGACGACATGGACAAGGCATTAACGCCGGAATCTGACCACGCCGAAGAGATGGTCACTTATGACATTGCCCTGATCAGGGACGCCAACAAACCAGAAGTTGATTTGACCAGTCACTTTCTGGCAAGCTCCAGTCAATACGGGAAAACACACTTTAACTTTGGAGATGATTTTATATCTCAGGATGTCGTGGAATATACAAACCTGGAGGGAAAGGCTGTTGTGTTAACTTATGATGACGAAGAGAAAAACGAGGATGAGCTATCACTCATACTTGTGGCAGACGAAGAAAACAAGCTCATTACTTATTACGAGCATGACAGGAAAGACATGGGGAGCACCTACCAGGTGACGGTTTACTATGAGGGGCATGCATGGCTGTTTGCAGAAGTGGAGAAAAGCACGGAAGAAGTAATAAATTACACTATTTTTGATACAAAATCAGATGATGACGATGATAACGGTGTAAGTTTTTTTGAATGCATGGGGGCCGCCGTTGGTGCCTGCCTGGATGATCCCGAATGTGCCTTTCTGTGCGGAATCCTTTGGAAATGGTGCTTGGGCAGTATTGCATTGGCCTGTGCTCTGGTTGCAATATAGGCCTCATTTTAAACAACAGAAACTTGTCACTTCAAAACAATCAAGACGATGAATCCAACACACGTGTACTATTTTTTCGGCATCCTGCTGCTTTTGCTGTCTGTCATACTGTGGATCATGGCCATCAGAGACATTCTTCTGAAACAGCAGAAAAAGACATTAATTTTGCTGTTGCTGCTGGCTCCCATCATAGGGCCGTTGATCTATTTCCAGACCAGGCACCGCAAGTAAGGATTTTTGGAAGGTTGGTTGCCCGGTTGTTTCCGGGCAACCAACCTTCCGTGTGCCAGCTTTAAAAAAATGCGTCCTGCTGGCTGTTCCTGTTGTAAAACAAGCTGATCGCTTATTTAACAATAATGTAGTACTTTTGTACTATGGAAACAGTAGTAAGCGGAATACGCTCCACGGGGCACCTGCATCTGGGAAATTATTTTGGCGCCATAAAAAATTT
>SL_3KL_010_SEDDRAFT_10002734_pt1 | contig 16072 bp, 9 predicted proteins | sample SodLakKL_010_SED_2_FD_10381 | JGI IMG/M metagenome (IMG submission 10381) | reverse complement strand
GCCCAATGCGATTTCGGCATCAGGTTGACCATGCAGCCACATGTTCATCACCGCCAGGGCACGGGTGGCATTGTCGTTCTCCTGTCCGTAGATGGTCACACCGTAGGGCGCCTCATCGGCAGCCTTCAGAAGCAACGATCCCGACCCGGCCGTAGGGTCATAGAGCGTTTCCATCTGGTCGGTGGACTGGTCGATACCTACCACCCTGGCCATGATGCGCGATACTTCAGATGGCGTGTAGAACTGGCCCTTGCTCTTGCCACTCTGCGTGGCGAAATGGCGCATCAGATATTCGTAGGCGTCCCCGAGCAGGTCATCTCCATCCGAGCCGTTGTCACTGAAATCCAGTTCCGGACGCTGGAATATGGAAATCAGGTTGGAAAGACGGTCCACCTTGTCCTTGCCCTTGCCCAGCTTTTCATCATCGTTGAAATCAGCCACGGTGATGATGCCCGTGAGGCGGTTGGCCTTGGCAAACTCTCCGATGATGGTATTGATACGGTCGCCAATATCGCTTTGACCCTTGGCGGCAACCATGTCCTGAAACCCCGCGCCCTGCGGGACGTCGATCATGGGATCATTCCGGTCGGAGGCGTATTTCATGAAAAGAATGACCAGTACGTAGTCCTTGTACTGGCTGGCGTCCATACTGCCCCGAAGCTGGTCGCAACTGGCCCATAGGGAAGAATAAAGGTCTGATTTTTTTACTGCCATTTAATGATGAACTTTGGTTGTGTCCGCAGGCTGATTTAGCTGCGCTGACGGTTAAAGGAATACCTGGAGATGTTTTATCACCAAAGGATAATAAATTTCGACTTCAAATGGGTGTAAGCAATTTCAATATTTACTGCTTATTCATCACTGCGTCAGGTTTTGTCGCATCATGCTGCCACGGGAGTAATCCGTCTTCGGCCAGCACGATAATGCACGCAGTAATGCCATACATATTTCCGGGGCGGGGATGTATGCGAGATGCTCCTAATACTTCCATATTTGCCCTGTAAGCAACGATCGCGCACATATCCTACACATGCATCATTGTGAAAAAATCGTGAGCCAGAGAGGAAAATTGAAATAGTAGCGTGGTAGTCAATAGAGCTACTAAAAAGTTTTGCCTTGTAACCACCTTGTAACCAGGGCAGAATAACATCTCATAACACCCTATAAAACAAAAGCCCTGTATCAATTTAACTGTTTGCGATACAGGGCTTTACGGTTTCGTACGCACGGGAGGATTCGAACACCCGACCTTCTGATCCAAAGCCATTGTCTGGTGACTTTGCCTTTTTTACCATGATATTTTATCTGTAACCTACGATTACGAGCATGGACAATCTTGATAATCGATGGAGGAGAAATATGAATCTGGAATCTCATCTCAGGAACATAATCCAGGAAGCCGTAAGGTCAGCAATCAAGGAAGAGATGGCGGTGTATTATGAAAAGCTTGAAACGGCAGTCCGATCACACAAAAATTCATCCCATAAAGCCAGAGGTCTTCCGGATAAGCGTATTATCAGGCCTAAGGAGTTTGCAAAAATGCTTTCTGTCAGCATTACGACCCTGTATAGAATGCAACAGGAAGGGCGTCTACCTGAAAAGGTAAAGATTGGTCCCAGAGCCGTAGGATGGTTCAATACAGCCATCGATGAATGGCTTGAGAGAAAAAAATTGGAGGTGGGTGATTAATCATTGAATTCCACGCTCAACCAGCAGGGGTGGAGCGGTCCGGCCGACCGGGAAGAAAAACAGAACTTTGTTTTACAATAGTTTTACATAGCACACATAAACAATATGTTATATTATTGTTAATAATATACTTGTGTCGCAAAGCATTGTGACCCCACCAGGACTCGAACCTGGATCTAAAGCTTAGGAGGCTATTGTTCTATCCGGTTGAACTATGGGGTCCGGAAACAAATTTTCCAATTGGATACGTATCCATCCCGTAAAAGCATTACTGCAAAAAGCATGGATGGATTAAAGTGGTTGGAAATTACCTCTTAGAGCTGGAAAAAACAATTTCGAAAAGGTTTGCCCAGCATGTTACATGCCATTCTTTTTTTTACAAGCAGTTTCGTAACCGGTAATAAGGGTGTATGGTCTTGCCACATCGTTCATTGCGGGAATAGCTACCTGGCAATTCGCCGGAAATGCGTTTCCCTCAGAAATAGTCAGAACAGTTTTTTTTTGCTGCAATTACAATGATTTCGCCCTTGGCTCCCCCACCCTGATTTTCATAAGATTTTTGAGTAATTCCTGTCTGAGCTTGCACCGACAGGGTCAGGCATGGATGGGCAAAATATCAGGTAAGGCTTTTTGGAAAAGCTCAAAAAGCCATATCGTAGTAGTAGGGGAGTGCTTCGTCCAGCACGTCCTGGTACACGATGATGTCATCTCTTGAGAAGCCTTCAGGCAAGGCCTCCCGATGGCCGACAAATGCCCTTCGATCGCTCAAAAGCTGCCGGACATCCTCTTCCACATCCTCAAATGCATGGTAAAATCGCGTTCGGTTTTTGGCTTCGATAATAATCCATTTACCCCGGTTGAACGGCCCTTCAATGATGTCCCGACCTGCAAGGGGCCCGGCATGCGCCGTAGTATCACCGCTTACAGGCAGACGGTGTACGGGCAGATGGTACTCATCTCTTGTCGACTGTTCCAGACGGCGAACGTCATACAGCGACCCATCCGTATCACGGAGTGCTTTCTGCCAGTCGCCATGCTGTTTGAAGCGGGAAATGGCATCGGCAGCGGTTACGCTGTCCGTGAATTCGTACTGGATGAAATCGGTTATCTGGTAATCGATGAACTGTTCGTCCTTCCAGACTTCATAGTAGGTGCCGGGCAACCTTTCAAAATTGAGGGTGTCCAGCACGGAACCTATGGTCGCATAATAGAGACCTGCGTATTCGGCCAGGCCGGTTTCAAACTGAACGCTGCGGGCGGTATCGGCCCGGATGTCCATAGCCCGTGCCGCCAGTATGGAGTCACGGATGGCAATTTCCACGGCGTGCCGGAAATCGTTCATCACCCAATAGACGGGGATGTCCGGCAGCTGCCTCATGAACTGTCCGACCGTGTAAGGTTGCCTGTCGACGAAAGCGATCGGGGTACTGTCGTCAATTTCCGGCATTATCAGATTCAGGTCACGCATATATCTCTGCACTTCAAAAGGAGAGCCGTCGGTTGGAAGTGAAGGGGCTATTTTTTCAAAAAGCGCAGAAAATGCCAATCGGTCGAGGGCCAGTTCATGGCTGAAGACGATATCGCGGATGAAGTGCGCACTGGCTTCATCAAAACGCCTCTGGTAGACCTGGTGGCGGAGTCCGTCGCGCATATTATCATACGAAAGATCGTCGAGGTGGATGGTCCGCTCCCAGTCATGCAGTTTGAAGATGTGCCAACCGCGCAGCGAGGGGACCGGCTGGCTGATTTGATGCCGTTCAAGGCCAAAGACAACATCTTCCGGTGCTTCGTCAAGTTCGTCAAACGTAACCCAGCCCATCATCCCGCTCTGTTGATCGGCCGGCATTCCGGCCCTGCGCATCGATTCTGCCGCCAGCCGCTCGAATGGCTCCCCGTTCTGCAGCCGGCGATAGTAGTCGCGGGCGGCCTGCTCGTCCGGGGCATAGATCTGCTGAAGGTTAAGGCGGGTGTTGGCCCGGTCAAAGGCCTGTCTGATCTCTTCCTCGGTGGGTTCGGGAACCTCCGGTTTTACCTTCTGCTCAAGCAGGAAGCGCCGCATTGCCATTTCGCGTCTGCGCTTGATCTCATCATGCACCTGAGGCAATGTGTCAAGTCTGTTCCTGCGACCGTAGTCGGCTATTATCAAACGCTCCAGCATCAGCCGGGCATAGCTGTCACGCGCTTCGGGCCGGTCCCGCATATGCGTGTAAGTTGCGAAATGGGTGTATTCACGCTCAAAATGTTCCTTGGTGAGAAAGTGCCCGTTCCATTCCGCAGCAATTTTGACCTCGTCAGCACCGGTCTGCTCCCGGGAGCAGCCGGAAAACACCAGAGCGACAAAAGCCATGGATATAAGAAACGAGGAAAAGTGTCTCATTGCAGAGGAAATCTATGGTCATTAATAAATAAATCTACGAATCAAACATCCCCCGAACAAGCATGTATATTGAGTACTAGATAAGTTTTATTGAGAAAAACAATATATACAATCATGTTGCATGATGGTTTTGTTCCGGCAAGTCCGGGATTAAATCGCGATGTGCAACCGACAGTAAAAGCGCTTTTTTATTTTGGAAAAAAAGTATTTGACTTATTGTGTTATTGCATTTATATATAGGGGTGTGTCTTATGCACAATAAGCATAATATAAAAATGCCTCTTTTTGAGGGCTAAATCAAACATATAGGTCACTGGTTACTTGATTTCCGTTTCAGACACTAAGTGTGGGGTTTCTCTTGCGTTCGGTTTTCAATTGCTTTGGCATACGGCCACAGGGGTGGGGACAAGATTGCTTGNAAAATTCCGCGGTGATCGTGAAAGCGGTCTGGTGCATAAAAGAAACCATATGTCAGCCGGTTGATCTTTANGTGCGGGCGTGNTTCTCTGCTNATCAGTGACGACCTGAAGTAACACTCTGAAAAACCTGAAGTAACACTCTGAAAAACCTGAAAAAGCAAGTGATTGAAAAAAATCCGGTCCCTTATGGATTCCTTCCGCAGACGCGGTTCAATCTCTTGTCCAACCTGACAACTCCTCAAAGGAAACAACCATGATGAAAAAAGTTACTGCACTTCTTATTATCTGTTTGTTTGGGTATGCAAGTGCCAATATCCATGCGCAACCGTATCCAACCGTGGATAATGTGATTGACATCGTATACAATGGCATCCCGGTGACCATTGACGGTGATCTGGATGACTGGGAAGATGCCCATTGGGTATTCAACAGCCAGGACCATCCCTTCTTTCTTGATGTGAATGGCAATCCCATCCAGGGTATACCTGAGAGCCCGAATGACTTCAGCTATTTCTTTGCCATGAAAATGGACGATGAAAACGTCTATTTTGCTATCAAGGTGCGCGACGAAGGCACGCCGATGATCGAAACGCCCTCCACGCCCAACCTTGCCTTCAACTACGATCATATGAGCGTTTACCTTGGCCTCTATGATATTGGAAACATGAACCAGAGGAGCCCTCATGTGGAAGGAGGCGGTGAAGGGCTGGTGTTCTTGCACCCCGAGACCGGTGACACAATTGAAACATTCCGGACCTATCGCATCGGGCCGGGCACCGACAATATGGAGTCAACACTCGGTCCGGACTACCAGTTGCTGATCCGCAACATACCCTACCCGGATAATCCCGTTCAGGCTTACAGCGGTGCACTGGTTGATACCACCATTCAGGGTACGATGGCAGCTTCCCGCCTGACCGATGATGAAACCGGCTATATTCTGGAATGGAAAGTTCCCTTTGCTTCGCTTGCAGGCAACATTGCCCGCCAGTCAGGTCCCTTTGCTGATTTCGAGTGGCCTTTGTTTCAGCCGGAACACGGCATGGTCATTCCTTTTGATGTGGACGTGACGGACCTTGATGAAGGTGATGCTGGACTCAACAGGTTTCTCCGTCTCGGCCGCTTTCCCGCTTTGTGGCGTGATTCCAAAAACTTCGGCATGCGCGGGCGCATTATCGACCTTGAGAAGGAACCTTTCAATATGCCTGCGTTCAACTACTATATCGATTACAAGCCAAGCCAGTCGGTGACCATCGACGGCGACCTGTCCGACTGGGAGGATGCGCAATGGATCGGGAACAGCCAGGACCATCCCCTCTTTCTGGATGTAAACGGCAATCCCATCCAGGGAATACCGGACGGACCGGCGGACTTCAGCTATTATTACGCCATGAAAATGGATGACGAGAATCTGTATGTTGCTCTCCGGGTCCGCGATGAGGTGACACCCATGATCGAGACTCCCGCCCCGCCCAACCTGGCTTTCAACTACGATCACCTGAGCCTGTATCTCGGTCTTTACGACATGGGCGAAAACCTCAGGAGCCCGCATGTGGAAGGCGGCGGTGAAGGACTTCTTTTCCTCAATCCCGAAACAGGTGATACGATTGAAACCTTCAGGACCTATCGCATCGGACCGGGCACCGACAACATGGAATCAACACTCGGTCCGGACTTCCAGCTGCTGATCCGCAACATCTTCTATCCGCCCAACACCACCGGCACTGAGGTGCAGGCCTACAGTGGTGCCCTTGTGGATACGCTGCTTCTCGGAACAACGGCCTCTTCCAACTTTGCAGCTGACGAAACCGGCTACACACTGGAGTGGAAAATCCCGTTTGAGGCTCTTGCAGGAGATATTGCCAAGCCTTCCAGCGCTTTCTCGGTATTTGACTGGCCATTGTTCCAGCCTCAGCACGGACAGACCATTTCCTTTGATGCCGATGTCACCGACTTCGACGAAGGGGATACGGGCCTGAACCGGTTCCTGCGACTGGGACGCTATCCCGCCTTGTGGAGAGACTCCAAAAACTTCAATATGCGAGGTAAAGTTGTACAAACTGCCCTTTCTACCTCGATTGATGATCTTGCCGGTCTTGAGACGGAACGGCCATCTGACATACATCTGGCCCAGAATTATCCGAACCCGTTCAATCCGTCCACAAACATTCAATTTACGCTGCCTGAGAGCGGTCATGTGACCCTGACGGTCTATAACATTATCGGCCAGCGAATTGCAAATGTGATCAATCAGCAGATGGATGCCGGCATCCACACCGTTCAGTTCGACACGGAAAACCTGAATCTGAGCAGTGGAATTTATCTCTACAGGCTTGATTTCCAACAGCAGTCGATCGCACGGAAAATGCTTCTTGTGAAGTGAGCCCGGAAATCACAAAGCATTGAATAGCTGGTACCGGGACCGGGTACGTCCTGCCCGTTTCCGGTACCATTGTTTTTACTGTTACCAGGCACATTGTGTGACGCCCGGCAGGCCCGGGTTGCAGATGCCATTTTGACCTGCGCGAGATGTATCCCGTCTGCCCATCGTATCAGTGCTATTTTCAACTCTCAATATGATCCGTTTTGATATGAGCTTATTGGTTAGGATGCTCACCTNCTTCTCATTCGTTCTGCTNCTGTCAGCCGTCACCCTGGCTCAAACCGGAAGGGTGGAGGGTACGGTCGTNGACCAGGACGGAGAACCACTTGTCGGTGTAAACGTCCTNCTGGAAGGAACCACACGAGGCGCCACCACTTCCATTGATGGTGATTACTTTATCCTGAACGTCCGTCCCGGCGAGTACACACTTCTGGTGAGTTACATTGGTTTTCACTCACAGCGTATACAGAATGTGCAGGTTGCCGTTGACCGCACGACCAGGATTGACGTCGAAATGACAGAAGAAACCCTTGAAATGGGTGAAATCGTCATTAGCGCTCAGACCTCCATGGTTACGATGGACCGCACCTCATCATCCGCAAAAATCTCGCAGGTGGAGCTGCTGGCTTTGCCTGTCGACAATTTCACCCAGGCTGTGGCGCTTCAGGCCGGTGTTAATCGCGGGCAGGACGGGGCCCTGCACATTCGCGGTGGAAGAAGCAGTGAGGTTCAATACTATGTGGACGGGGTTGCTGTCTCCAATCCATTCAACTTCGGGATGTCCGTGCCCGTTGAAAATACCGCCGTCCAGGAAATCGAAGTCATCAGCGGCAGCTTTAACGCCGAATTCGGCCAGGCAAACAGCGGTATCATCAATATTGTCACGAAAGAGGGCGGAGAGCAGTTCGAAGGCACTTTTATTGCAGGAGTGGGCGGCTATCTCAGCAACCGCACCGATCTGTATCGGGACATTGATAACGCCAATCTGTACGACAACCGAAATTTCGAAGGCTCGCTTTCCGGACCGACGCCCATCTCCGGCCTTACCTTCTTTACTTCCGGTGCCTACAGCCGTGACGGCGGATGGCTTTTCGGCAGGGAGGTGTTTCTGCCATCCGACAGTGCCAGTTTCAGCGGCCCCCCCGATATGTGGAGCATCCCGACATCAGGCGACTCCTCCGTCGTGCGCATGAACGATAACGAAAACTACTCTTTTCTCGGTAAACTGACCTGGCAGGTTACGAGGGACCTGAAAGTCTCCTACAGTTATACCAGGGCCCGGACCGATGCCAACATTTACCGGCACCGCTTCCGGCTGAATCCGGGGCATGTGCCCGGGCAGTTCTCACGAAACCACAACCATCTGCTCGCGATAAATCATGTCCTCAACAACCGTACCTTTTACAATTTGCGCCTTACGGCCAACCTGACTGACTTTGGACAGTATGTCTTCGAGAACCCGCTTGACCCGCGCTACCGGGACAGGTTCGGACGCGGCAACCAGCCACAGCAGGTGTTCAATACCGGCGGCCTTGACAACGAATGGCTCAACAGAAAAAGCTACACTTACGCGGCGCGGTTTGACATATCCCGGTTTATCGGCAACACGCACCTGGTCAAAACCGGTGTGGAATATCGCTGGAACCTCCTTCGGCAGGAACATTTCTTCATTCAGGTGGATCCACGCCAATTCGGGGATTACACCCCGCGCATCCCGGAACCGGGAACCCGGAACAACAACAACTACCGCCGTACACCCGTTGAGTTCTCCGCCTATATCCAGGATAAAATCGAGATCGATGACCTGATCATCAATGCCGGGTTACGATTCGACTACTTTAACGCGAACAGTCTGGTTCCCACAGACCTCAGGGACCCGTCCAACCGCCTCAGGCCAAGGGAAGATTCCGAGGCATTCAAGGATGCCTCACCCAAAATGCAGCTGAGCCCCAGACTTGGATTCGCTTTTCCGATTACGGCAAGAGGGGTTATTTATGCATCTTATGGGCAGTTTTTTCAAATACCCCAGTTCCTTTCCCTCTATGAAAACCCTGATTTCAATGTTACCGGCGGAAGCTTCAATACGATGATCGGCAATGCCGACCTCGAAGCGCAGCGATCGGTGCTCTATGAAATCGGGCTGCAGCAGGAACTGCACCGAACAGTCGGCCTGGACCTTGTGGTTTATCACCGCGATGTCAGAAACCTGCTTGGCACCGGGCTTTACGCCACCTACACCGGGGGCGACAGTTACGGCCGGTTTGAAAATAACGATTTTGGCACCGTTCGCGGTTTTACAGCCGCGCTTACCTTCCGCGACCGGCAATCGGGCATCTACGGAAACCTCAACTACACCTATCAGTCGGTCAAAGGCAATGGCAGTGATCCGCGTCAGGCCTTTTTTGACGCCCAGGGGCTCACGGAAGCCACCAGCGTGCTGGTTCCGCTTGACTGGGACCAGCGACACAATATTACCGCAAACCTGACACTCATCACAGGCGCATGGTCGTTCGGAGCGGTTGCCCAGTACCGCACCGGTTATCCCTTCACGCCCGAGGACGAACGCCGGCAACCGCTTGTGGAACTTCGCAACGACGCACGCCGCATCAGTGAGGTCTATATGGATATGCGTGTTGCCAGGGTGATCAATGTGGGCGATCTCTCCATCCAGACGTTTTTCCAGGGAGAAAACCTGCTTGATTTTATACGGGACGACCGTTTCCCGAAACTGTTTCAGTCTGAAATACGCGCGCACCGTGATAATGGACTCGAACGGGTGAACACGCTTGAGGAACTGCTGAACAACCCCATCGTACAACCACGTCCCCGCAGCCTTCGCATAGGTATGCAGGTTCAATTTTAGAAAAACAACCGTCTATTGAAGCCGATTTTTTAAAAACCATGATAGTTAGAAAAACAATCTGTCATCTCTTGTTCACTGCCTTGATTCTCCTGGCTGCAGGGATTTCTCCTCCGGAACCCGCATTAGCGCAGAACAATAACGGTAGCGGTATCTATGTCGACCCCAACCGAAGCGACCGGAACTGGCGGTCGGACCTCAACATTGCAGGCAATGAGGTGGAAAGTATCATCACCAACTACGGAACCATCGGCAAGGGAAACGAGAGTATCAATCAGGCAGGCGTCTGGCCGCGAGGCACCGGGCACGGCCACCTTCACGAAATGACCGGCTATGTCGCTTCCCGGGTTGAGGACGAACGCGGGGAACAAACCATCATCATCAGCGACGGCTACCGCGACGGATCCGGCGCGTCCATTGACCCGGTCACGGAGGTGGAATGGAAGTTCCAACCGCTTCCGGGCTACTTCAACAGGGATATCGACAATCCGCGCATAGCCACATCCACCATCCCAGAAACCTGGCCCAAAAGCTGGCCCGGACGGGATTCGAGGTGGGATGGTCAATGGAACGGATACTTCGGACTCAATCAGTTCAACGCGGACCAGGAAACTTACTATGTAATGGATGATTTCTGGAACGCCGAATACCCGTTCTTTCCCGATTCCCGGGATTCCACCAAGCGTGGTCTGGGCATGCAGATCAGCGTCAGACTGTTCCAGTGGAGCCAGGCCCTTGCGCGGGATATCGTGTTCATGCAGTATGAGATGACCAATACGTCTACGACCACATTCTCGTTTGATATGAGCAACAATCCGATATTCATGGGTGGATATACCGATACCAATCCCTCCGGTTCGGGTGCCACGGATACGTCGGCGGATTTTGACGACGATCAAAACATGGTATTTGGCTGGTCTGCAAGCGGCGTCGGGCTCTGGACCCAGTTTCGTGAAATACCTCCCGGCTATATTGGATGGAAGTACCTGCAAAGCCCGGGCATAGCCAACGACGGCATCGACAACGACGGAGACGGACTGGTCGATGAAAGCCAGGAGAGTCCGGCCGGCGAGTTTGTATTCGGGCCATGCGGCATCTATGATGAACCGCAATTCCGATGGACCGGTGACGAAAACTGCAACTGGGATCCTGATTTGCATGACTGCGGAAGTGATGGTGTGTGTCCCTGGGACCCAAACTATACCGGTCCCACACCTGATGGCACCGAAGGCAACGGACGGCCCGACCAGGGGGAACCCAACTTCGGTCGGCTCGATAATGCGGAAGCCGACCAGGTGGGACTCACCTCCTTTTTCGCCCCGCTTTTCGGTACAGTGGATATCAACGATGAGCCCGGTGCCTGGCAGCGCATGCAGCCGGGGTTTTTTGATATCCCGCAACAGAGCGTGAACCAGATCTGGATCTTCGCGTCCGGTCCGTTCAACCTGGTGCCAGGCCAGACCGAGCGCTACGGAACGGCGTTCATATTCGGAGCCAACAGACGGGCGCTGTTCCGCAACGCCCAGGTGGCACAACGGATCTATGACTCCAACTACCAGTTCGCCCGCCCGCCGCTCCAGCCGGAGGTCACAGCAATCCCTGCCGACGGCAAAGTGATCATTACCTGGGACGATCTGGCGGAAAGGTCGTTCGATCCCGTTTACGGATTCGATTTCCAGGGGTACCGCGTCATCAAGGGCACAGATCCGCAATTCCGCGACGCAAAAGACATCACCGATGCCCTGGGAACGCCCGTCTACAAGCAATCCATTGCCCAGTTCGATATCGTAAACGGCCTCACGGGTCCGCACCCGCTGCAACTTGGCGAGGATATCGGACAGCCGGCGGGTATCCACTACTACATGGGTGACGACACCGGACTGCAGCACTACTTCATTGATGAGGATGTTGTGAACGGGCGGGCTTACTATTATGCCGTGGTCAGCTATGATACCGGATATGACACCGACTTTTTCGAAAGGGGGATTTCCGAGCTTGAAAACCTGTTTCCCATCACGCCTTCCGAATCCCCGGCAAGTATCACCGTCACCAATGGCGTGATTACCGCCATGGACCGCAATACGGTACGGGTAGTCCCCAACTCGCAGCCCTCCGATGTCGATGAGGGCCGTCTTGAGACAGAGGCACAGAACCGGCTCGCCCATGTCGAAGGGGCATCAACAGGCCGGGTGCGTGTTATTGAGATCGCAAGGGATCTCTTCGATGACAACGGATACAATGTGACCTTCCAGACCACCCCGCTGGAGGCATCGGTAGAATACAAAACAGTCAGCTACTCCATTTTTGATGATGATGGAAACATGTTGTACGAAGACGTTCCGGTGCCTACGGATTTCGAAGGTAATTTCAGGAGAAACTGGACACATGAGGTGCTTGAGCGCGGCTTTGTGCTTGAGTTCCAAAATGTGGAAGCAAGTCTGAGCAACACCCAGCTGAACTCCGGATGGACTTCCGAATCCCAAACCAATATCCGTACAACCATTGAGCTGACACCCTCTTTTGCTTTCCCGGATCCACCGATATGGCCTTTGACAGCCGTACTGGAAGTGGGTGATCCGGAAGGTGAGCCACTCGATTCCGCTTTTACAAGTACTACCGGCAATATCAAAAGGCCAACGTGGTTCCGCCTGTACGAAAAAGCCACGGGTGAAAAAATCAATTTTATCCTCAACGAGCCGCGTGATACGCGAGATGGTATCATCGATACTTCGGAAACGCTGAATATTGTATTCCGAAACAAGCCGGAAGATACCCGCTACACTCTGAGCTGGACCCTCAGGTTTGAAACCCCGCTCACGCCGGACGGTGACCGCGTGCCGGCAGACAGGGTCGTGCTGCCCCAGCCAGGCGACACCTTTATCCTGCGATCCGAGATACCGTTCAGCGAGGACGACCGCTACAGCTTCCGCTCCATTGCCACTCAAAGGATGGAAAATCCGGACAAGGACGTGCTGGCGGATGTCCGGGTGGTCCCAAACCCCTACATTGCCGCCAATACCATGGAAGGCAGGCCCTTCCTTGAAGGAAGAGGAGAGCGGAAAATTGAATTCCGGAACCTGCCTGAACAGGCGGTTATACGGATCTATACCGCGTCCGGGACCTTTGTCCGCGAAGTGCGGGGAGTGAATGGAGTAGCCGAATGGAATTTACGCTCCAGGGATAATCTGGAAGTAGCGTTCGGCCTCTATTTTTATCATTTGAGGTCCGACGGAATAGGCGAAAAGGTCGGCAAATTTGCAATCATAAACTGAGGGGGGATATAACGATGTTTCACACTACGTTAAAATATGTTATCCTCCTGCTGGCCGTAGCTCATGGCTTGCTGATGCTTTGGAACAACCCTGCAAGCGGGCAAAGCAAAGTCGGTACCAAAGCGCTCACGTTTCTGGAAATCGGCGTGGGAGCGAGAGGTGTCGGCATGGGCGAGGCGCATGTCTCCTCCGTCAGCGATGTTACCTCCCTGTACTGGAATCCCGCAGGGATAACAAACATTGCAAGGAACGAGGTTACCTTTCAGCACACTACATGGATAGCCGACACCTATCTGAACTATGCAGCTTCCGTGATCCAGGTGGGACGGAGTGGATATGTCGGAGGCCAGCTCTATGTGTTTGAGTCCGGCAACATGGATGTGACCACCGTTGATTTCCCCGACGGCACCGGTGAGCAGTTCAACGTCCAGGATCTTAAAATCGGGCTCACCTATTCACAGCGGCTTACCAATCGTTTTTCCATCGGAGGCAGCGTCAAATATATTTCGAGCAGGATCTGGCGCATGAGCACATCCGCCGTGGGGCTTGACCTGGGGATGCAGTACCATACTCCCGTTCCGAATCTCTGGCTCGGATTTGCCATATCCAATTTCGGAGAGGATATCACGCTGACCGGTGACAATACCTCAGTCAGGGTGGACCTTGATCCCAACTCCAGCGGAACCAACGATGCTTTGCTGGGCGACCTCAGGCTGGGGGCCTGGGATCTTCCGCTGATGTTCCGGATCGGCTCGCATTACCGCTTTGACATCGGAGAGTTGCAATCCTTCATCGTTGCAATGGATGCGGTCTACCCCAATAACGACGATCCGTTTGTCAACGCCGGACTGGAATACGGGTTCCGGGACATGGTCTTTCTTCGTGGCGGCTATTCCAGGCTGTTTCTGCCGGATGCCGAAGGGCACCTGCGGCTCGGCTTCGGTGTCAAGATTTCCGACAGAATCCGTGCGGATTATGCCTACTCCGACCGCGGCCGGCTCGGGGGATCAAACATTCTGGGTGCAACAGTCATGTTCTGAGTAATTATTAGTGGCCAAGGAAATGAGAAAATAAAGAGTATCTTTCCACGTACAGGTTCCTGAAGAGGTTCCGGAAAGAATTACATGAGATGCAGCAAATGATCAATCCATCAAATACCGATGAAAAGCTTTACGAACAGGTCTCAAATCATCTGAAGCAGCGTATCCGCAACGAAGAATTTGAAGGCGGGCGGCTGCCGGCATTTAAATCACTTGCGGAAGCCTATGATGTCAGCATGATAACCATCAAAAACGCCATGCAAATTCTTTGCGAAGAGCAGATGGTGATATCCCGCGTCGGCCGGGGGACATTTGTGAATCCGGACTGGAGGAACCACGTTAAGAAAGAAAAACAGCCGGAACCAGGCCAACATCCGCACTCCATAGGGCTGCTGATTCGTGATATCGAGGGACCCTACTTCTCAGGCACCTACCGCGGTATCAGCCAGTTTGCTGCCAACATGAACGTCAATCTCATGCTGAGCATCAGCCAGGATGAACTCAGCAAAGAAGAAGACATACTGAAAATGATGATGGAAAAAAAGGCCAATGGCATCATCATTACCTCGCCCCGGAAATCACTCTATGGCATAGAGACTTTTGAAGTCCTCAAGGAAAAAAAGTTTCCGATCGTCTTCGTGCACGATATGTACAACAATCCGTTTCATACGGTTGACACGGACAACTACGCAGGAGCCCGTCTCGCGGCCGAATACCTCGTCAGGCGCGGGGGCAGAAAATTCGCTGCCGTTGTCGGGGAAATCGGTTACAAAACGGATGATGACAGGCTGAATGGATTCCGGGACGGACTCAGCGCGGAAGGCGTAGATGTGAAAAATGATTTTCTTGCCTACCGTTACAGCTTTGGCACGGAAGCGACCGCCTTTGACGAGGGATATAAAATCGGGAAAAGCCTGTCCGTCAAGGGTACCGGCATTGACTCTATCCTTCTTTTCAACGACATGATTGCCATGGGCTTTCAAAAAGCGGTGCTGGAAAAAGGCATTCGCATACCCGACGATCTTGCCGTTATCGGATTTGATGATATTGAGAGATGTTCGGAAGCGCGCNTNCCCCTTACTACGGTTCGGGTTCCAAGAGAGCAAATTGGTAAAATAGCAATGGAAATTTTAATTGAGGCGATAAAAAACCCGGATATGCCAACGCAATCGGTCATCCTCAAACCGGAGCTGGTCGTCAGGGAATCGGCATGAACAGGGCGTTGAACCTGTGATGTTCCCGGAGAATTTTGCCGGTTCGCTAATCCAGCCTGATGCAAATACCGTTTCTGGTGGATGGGATTCCGCCCGTCACAGATCCGGCAGCTGTTCCCGTAAAAAACGGACTACCGCAACGCGCACCTTGTCGTGCTCCGTCGACCGGTACGCCGATGTGATGACGTGGGCATCGGCATCCGGGAAGGCAACAAAAGCGCGGTTTTCGGGCGGCGTGCCGAGCTGCTGCTCCATGGCCCGGATGGCGGACAACGACACGATTTCGTCCCGGTTGTCCTCATCCTCGAAGTAATATCCCGTGAATACGGGCTGAGTGATCATGGCATACAGCGAGTCACTGAGGAGTTCCTCTCTCATGTGCTCCAGGATCCCCAGCGCCTCCATATGATAGTGCATGTACCAGTAGCGGGCATGATCATCATTGTCAGGTTCGTTGCGGAGGTATGGCCCGCCCAGGAACAGCCGCGCAATACGCTGTGCCCACGCCTTGTCGAAAAAGCCGGATCCCGGTATGGCAAATTCAAGCAGCGGCGCAAAAAGCACGAGCGCATCCACCCGGTCCGGATGGGATCCGCCAAGGTGCAGGGCCAGCATGCCACCCATGGAGTTGGCGGCCAGGATCACTTTTTCGCCGAGCAGATTGCCCAGGGCCAATGCAAACCCGGCATCGGCAATCAGGGAATCCGGGTCTATGTCCGGAGAGCGGTTCGGTGGTCTTCAGTCCGTGTCCGTGCAGCCGCGTGATGTACAGGTGACACCCCAGATCCCGCGCCACCCGGGCATGGACCGGCGACCCT
>SL_3KL_010_SEDDRAFT_10002732_pt1 | contig 16084 bp, 9 predicted proteins | sample SodLakKL_010_SED_2_FD_10381 | JGI IMG/M metagenome (IMG submission 10381) | reverse complement strand
GAGCCGATGGCCTGGTGCGAAGGTCGTATATGCAACACGTCCGGATAGTCGAGGATCAGGAAAACGGGAAGAAAAAACAGGGCCCCCAGCAGGTTTTGTGAGCGGATGATGGTAAAGGAGCTGTATCTGGCAGCCAGTTTTTTCAGAAACACGATGTTGACCAGGGCCGAAAGCACTGCAAAAGAAAGCCAGAGTATTCCACGTGGGGAGGCAGTGAACTGCAGGTTGGTATCGAGCACCATGACCATTACCCCGGTAAAGGACACCAGAAAACCCAGGATGTTCATCACAGAGAGCCTTTCCCTGAAGGCGACATAACCCAGTATCGGAGCAAAGACAGGAATGGTGGCAATAATGACCGAGGCAAGGGTGGGTGAAACATGAAATACCCCGAAATTCTCGCCCAGAAAATAACAGAAAGGAGAGAAAAAAGCCAACAGCACGAAGGATTTCCGGTCGCGCGCATGGATCTTCTGCCCCAGCCTCATTGTCCGCGAAATGCCGAACATCAGCAGGGAGGAAAGCGAGAGCCTGATGAACATGATGGTTACCGGACCGTAAAAATCCAGGGCGATCCTGGTCCATACATAGGATATCCCCCAGAAAGTGACCGCAAGGACGGTCAGGATGTAAATGAGGATATTGCTTTTCTGCACATTGCGGGGGATTGGTGGCAGCAAAAATAATCATTCCGCCCAAAGCCGGAAAAAATTGGAGCGCTTATATTTTTCGTATCTTGCATCTAGCAGATCAAAAAATGACAACCATGAACGCTCTTGAGAAGTTTACCAGGGAGTACGATTTCACTATTTCCCCCAGGATATTGTATGCGGCCATTTCCACACCCGAAGGCCTGTCCCGATGGTTTGCCGACCTGGTTTTGCTCGATGGCGACGTTTTCAGTTTCAAATGGGAAGGATCGGAGCAGAAGGCCCGGCTGGTCCATTCAAAAGACAACGAATTCGTTCGGTTTTTGTGGCTGGACGATTTTCATCAGGGTCATCACCTGGAAATGCAGATCGTAAGCGAACCGATGTACAGAAGCGTTGCCCTGGTGGTTACCGATTATGCCGAAGCGTCCGAACTGGACCTGAGCCAGCGGATCTGGGATGCACAGATCAAAAAGCTGCAACGCCTATTTAATGCCTAGCCACGGAGGTATCTGCTTTTTGGGGGTGGGCAGAAAAAACCAGCGCCTGATCGTCTCTTTGTGGTCGGTAGGGGTATTTTTGTGCATGAATTCGTTCTTCCTGGACAGGTAAACATAATCCTTCTCCCATTCCTTATGGTGGGCCCTGATCAGCTGCAGGGCTTCCACAACTTGCCGGATTTCCCTGTCGGTCATGGTAGGATGAAGGGATATGCGCACCCAGCCAGGCTTTTGAGACAGGTTGCCGCTGTTGATCTGGCTGGTTATCTGGTGAGAGGTCTCGTAATCCACATTCAGCAGGAAATGTCCGTAAGTACCTGCGCAGGCACATCCGCCCCTTACCTGTATGCCGAATCTGTCACTGAGCAATTTGACCACCAGATTGTAATGGATGTCTTCGAAATAGAAGGAGACCACGCCCAGCCGTTTGTCCAGCTTGCCGGCCAGAATTTGGGCCCCCGGGATTTTTCTGATGCCTTCAAAGAGAATGTCCAGCATTTCGTCCTCGCGTTTGCGAATGTTTTCGGTCCTCATCTGGTTTTTCAGGTCGATGCACAGGGCGGTGCGGATGGCCTGCAGGAATCCGGGTGTGCCTCCGTCTTCGCGCAATTCGATATCGTCGATGTATTTGTACTCTCCCCAGGGGTTGGTCCAGTCGACGGTGCCCCCTCCCGGATTATCGGGCACCTTGCTGTTATAAAACGAAGAGTCGAATACCAGAACCCCCGATGTTCCCGGCCCTCCCAGGAACTTATGCGGGGAGAACAGCACGGCATCAAGTTTTTCCAGGGGATCGCCCGGATGCATATTGATGTCCACATAAGGGGCAGAGGCCGCATAATCGGCAATGCAGGCGCCCCCGTTCTCGTGCATAATCCGGGCCAGTTCATGAATGGGCGTTTCGATGCCGGTAACATTGCTGCAAGCCGTAAACGAACCGATCTTCAGTTTGCGGTCTTTGTATTTGTCCAGTTGCTCGCGAAGATCGTTTTGGTCGATCAGCAGATTGGCATCGGGTTTCAGTTGCACCACATCGGCAATGGTCTCAAACCAGGAGGTGTGGTTGCTGTGGTGTTCCATATGGGTGAGAAATACCACCGGCCGATCCTGCTCTCTGAGCCGTTGTTTCTGTCCGTATTCGCCCATGAAACGAAGGCCCAGCATCCGCTGGAACTTATTGATCATGGTGGTCATCCCGCTGCCTGCGGTGATGATCACATCGCCTTTGCCCGCATTCACATGTTGTTTGATCAGGGCCTGGGCGTGGTGGTAGGCATGGGTCATCAGGGTGGCCGTTTCATTCGATTCGGTATGGGTGTTGGCCACAAAGGGTCCGAAGCGTTCTGTCATGACCCGCTCTATGGGTGCATACAAACGTCCGCTGGCAATCCAATCGGCATAAAGGATCTTTTGCCTGCCATATGGGCTGAGGTATCGCTGGTCGATGCCTATGATGTGTTTGCGAAAATTGCCAAAGTATTTTTCCAGTGTCGACATTGGGGGGGGATTTGTTGCAAAATTGCTAAAAAAAATTAAAAAACGAGTTGTTTTTTTTGTGTAAGACATTTTATTTGAAAGGGTTACAAATGGACTTGCTGGACGGTTTGCCGCATTATCCTTTCATAAGCAGGCTGTTGCAGGCCGTCACAGTCATTGCCGGCAAGTCCGGACACGACCCGGGGCTATGGAAAGCTCTGCTCATAAATGCGTACTTTTAATCATGATTTTATGATCACAACTTTTTACTTTTTTTGTTGTTTATTTAACAGAAGCTATTTGGAATGATTTTTGACAAAAAAAAGAGGGCCATCAGCAACAGGCGTCAGGCTCCTCTTATTCGAATTGAAAAACACGATACATAAAAAAGACAGACAGATGTATTCGAAAAATATAAGCGATACCCTGAAGGCCTTTCTGCTGTTGTCCGTGGTCTTTTTGCTGGGGACAAACCAGGTCTTTTCGCAGTACTTTGGCCGCAATAAGCCAAGTTACCGCAGTTTCGACTACAGGGTTTTTGAGACCCCGCATTTTGAGATATACCACTATTTCGAGGACGATTCGATCCCGGAATTCCTTGCCAATTCATATGAGAAGTGGTATTTGCGCCACCAGCAGATCTTCCGGGATACCATTAAGGAACCCAACCCCATTCTGATCTATGCGAACCACCCCGACTTTCAGCAGACCACTGCGGTCGGGGGCTCCATTGGCATCGGTACCATGGGCGTAACCGAATCATTGAAAAACAGGGTCGTTATGCCCATTCTGGAAACCAATGCACAAACCGACCATGTGATCGGGCACGAGTTGGTCCACGTATTCCAGTTCCGGGCCATGTTCCAGGACGATTCTCTTTCGATGAATTCCATGCGCAACCTTCCCTTGTGGTTGGTGGAGGGCATGGCCGAATACCTGTCGATTGGAAGTGTCGACCCCCACACCGCCATGATCATGCGCGATGCCATCCACCGCGACGACTTCCCGACGCTCAGGGATATGACGCGCAGCTATCAATACAACCCGTATCGCTTCGGACATGCTTTTGTCGCCTTTTTCGGCCGCACATGGGGAGATTCGCTGATTGCCCCGCTATTTTCAGAAACAGCCAAATTCGGATACGAAAGGGCCCTTGAACGGGTAATAGGCTTATCTGCCAGCACAGTGTCCAATTTGTGGAAAACTTCGTACGAGAGTCATTACGAAGCCTTTCTGACCGATTCTGCCAGGCATGTGCCGGTGGGAAGCAAACTCTTATCGGCCGATAATGCGGGCACCATCAATATCAGCCCGGCTGTGAGCCCCGACGGGCAGAGCATCGCCTTTTTTTCGGAGCGCGACCTGATCTCTATCGACCTGTTTCTGGCAGATGCCAAAACCGGAAATATCAGGCGCAAACTTTCCAGTGCCTCCCGTACAGGAGATATTGACGGCTATAATTTCTTCGAGTCGAGGGGCACCTGGTCGCCCGATGGAAAACAATTTATCCATGTGGCCGTAAAACAGGGAGTCAATCAGCTGGTGATCGTGGATGTAGACCGTCCGCGTCGCAGCCGTGAAATGAGGGTGCCCGGTGTGCCCAGCTTCAATAATCCGGCATGGTCGCCCAACGGACAATATATTGTATTTAATGGTCTGGTAGACGGGCGCTCCAACCTCTATCGCATGGATCTGGAATCAAGGGAGGTAACGGCACTGACCAACGACAGGTATTCCTATGCCCATACATCTTTTTCTCCCGATGGCCGTTACCTGGTATTTGTCACCGACCGGCCGCAGACCACCCAGCAGGGAGAGAGGCTGAACCTGCGCAAGAATATCGGGATCATGGACCTGAGAGACGAGTCGCGCAGCATTGCCGTATTCGATGTTTTTCCGGGTGCCGACAATGTGAATCCGCTGTTTACCACCGGGCAGGACGGCATCTATTTTCTGACCAATGCCGATGGCTACCGCAACCTCCACCTGCTTGAGCTGGAAAGTGGTGATGTATACCGGCTTACCGATCTTTATACCGGTATCAGCGGGATCACCCATATGACACCGTCAATCAGCCTGGCCTGGGAGAGCGGCGAAGTGTTCTACAGCCACTTCCAGGACGGGCAGTATTCGATTTTCCGTGCCGGCCCGGACGAATTCGACAGGGTAAAGGTCAACCCCCTGATCGTTGATCAGACTCCCGCCACCCTGCCTCCTTTCGATCGGCCCACCAGAGCCATTGTGGATGCCAATCTGGAAAATGAGCCGGTAGCAGGCATATTGCCTGTTGATTCTTTCAGGGAAATACCCTTTGACCCACGTTTCGGACTGACTTTTATCGGCAGCACCGGAGGCGTTGGGATGGCTACCAACCGCTTTGGAACCGGGGTTGCAGGAGGTATCAGCATGCTTTTCAGCGACATTACCGGAGAAAATCAACTATTTACCGCCCTGTCGGTCAATGGGGAGATATACGATTTTGGCGGCATGGTGGGCTACCTTAACCAGGAAAGCAGGATCAACTGGGGCGGGACTGTTTCGCACATACCTTATTCTTTCGCCCGGCTGCGTCTGGTCCCCGACACTCTGGGTACCCCCGATGGTACAGTGATGGTAGACAACCTGCAGTTGCTCATGCAACGTACCTTCGAGGAACAGATCAGTGCCAATGCCTATTTCCCCATCTCGGTCACCCGCCGCCTGGAAGCCGGTGCCAGCCTGGCCTACTATCATTTCCGCCTCGATGCCATCAATAACTATTACTATCAGGGCTTCAAGGTGGGCGAAAGCCGTGAGCGCCTGGATGCCCCCGACGGATTCAGCCTGCAACGACTCAATGTTGCCTATGTAGGCGATAATTCCTATTTCGGGATGGCTTCGCCCATGGCCGGGTTCCGTTACCGTCTCGGGGCCGAGCGCATGTTTGGGCGGATAAATATGTACAATATTGTCGGCGATTACCGCCACTATATCCAGGCCAGGCCGTTTACCTTTGCCATCAGGGGAATCCATTATGGTCGCTATGGGAAAGACGCGGACAATGATCTTTTTTATCCCCTTTACCTCGGATACCCTGGCTTTGTGAGGGGGTACGATTACAGCACCCTCGGGCAGATACAAAACACCTTCGACGATGCCTTTGCCTTTGAGCAATTGCTGGGAACCCGTGTTCTTTTGGGAGGGGTCGAAGTCCGCATTCCCTTTACCGGACCTGAACGGCTGGCATTGATCTCAAGCGGGTTTTTCTTTACGGAACTGGCATGGTTCCTGGATGCCGGTGTGGCATGGAACAGCAACAACCGGATCACCCTTGACCGTTCGCAGGCCAACCAGCCCGGGAAGCGCTATCCCCTGTTCAGCACCGGCCCCTCGTTACGGGTCAACCTCTTTGGCGCCCTCATCCTGGAACCCTATCTTGCGTTCCCCTTCCACACAAAGGGTATACAGGAGGGTGTCTGGGGCATGAATTTCCTCCCGGGCTGGTAGTCTGACCGTGTTGTCAGGCATCTGGCTCCTCGCCCTTTACTTCTTCCATGGCCTTGGCCAGAGAAGTTTCCTTGGTATAGAAACGCCCCCATTTGGTTTCCGGGTCGGGCTTTGTGGACAGTGAAACAATGATCAGTGCGAGAATGGAAGCAGTGGCGGCCGGCAAAATGATGTATTGTTCGTTCAGCAGCTGGGTGCCATACAAGGCATTCATCACAGAGTTGGCGATGGTAATCAGCAGGGTGACCCCCATGCCGGTGGCGATCGAAGCCACTCCGCCCGAAACGGTCACCCGCTTCCAGAGAAAGGCAGCCAGCAGGGCCGGTGTGAGCCCTGCACCTACCATGGTATAGGCCGTCAGCGCCATGGCAAGTATGGTCTGGAACTGTGTGAGTATCAGGTAGGCCAACAAGCCCAGCAAGACCACCATGATGCGCTGGAAGATCACAATTCGGGCCGGGTCTGCCGCCTTATTGATAAAGCGTTGATACACATCGCGGGTGAGATTGGTTGACGGGGTGAGCAGGAAACTGTTGCCTGTAGACGTGATGATGGCCACCGAGGCAGCGATGAGCAACAGCCCCCCCCATAAAGGCAGGCCCACCTCGGTGCTGTAGCGAGCCGTATGCAGGATGATGCGCTCGGCATTTTCGATAGGCAGAAACATCTCACTGGCCCGGTCCAGCAAATTGAAATGACTGAATGCAAAAATGGCTAGTGAGGCAAGGGCTGTTTCCACTACGATGGTGCCTGATACCCACCACAGTACAGCCGATTTGGCCGATTTTTCATTTTTGGCCGAAAAGAACTTCTGGTACATATTTGATTCTCCGAGCAGCAGGAAAAAGGTGGGCAGAAAAATCCCCATGGCCCAGAAGAAGTTCTTGTCACCAAAAACTTTGAAATGGGATGGATCGAGGGTGGCTACGAGGTGCTCAGATCCTCCGATATGAAAGAAGACCAGGGGGGCAGCTATGAGCATGGCCACGGTGATCACGGCTCCGTTGATGATATCGACCGAAACGATCGACATCATCCCTGCAAAAGCGGTGAAGGTGATGATAAAGCCTGCGGTGAGCAATACCCCCTGCCATTCGGGTATGCCGGCAACCAGGTCGAGCACAAAGCCCCCGGCCCGGAACTGGTAGCCCACAATGGTGGTATAGGCGATCACAATGACGATGGTGCCCAGGATGCGGGCCCATTTGTTGTACCGCAGTTCCAGGATGTCGGGAACGGTGAATTCTGCTATTCGCCTGACCCTTGCCGCCAAAAAGAAGACAATGATGATGCCGATCCAGGCTCCTGCAGCCATCCATAGCTCCGAAAACCCCACATTGACTGCCAGGCCGGCACCTGCCAGCAGGCTGCCCGATCCCATCCAGGTACACAGCAGGGTGCCAACCAACCGGGGTGTTGACACCGAACGCCCGGCCACCATAAAATCCTCCTGGGTTTTTACCATGAAGCTTTTATAAATGGAGATCGACATCAGGATAAAAAGGTAACCGAGAACAACCCACAGAAAGATCATATCGCTTGGTTTTTAAGTTTTTTTATGAGATGCGGGCAAAGGTAAAAAAAAATACGCCCTCGACCATCAAAATCGAAATCTGAGCTGAAGTTTGAGTTCGGTCCTGAGGTTGCCTTCCACCCTGTCGAGCCCGCTTCCGGAGTGATCGCGGTTGCGGTAGGCTGTTTGGGCGATCCTGGCGTAGAGGTCGAGGTTGTAACGTAGCCGGTAGCGTACAAGCAGGTAGGCCCTGGTTCCGGCATCGGAATAGAACGGGAAGGAAAAGGCGTACAGCACATCGTGTTCGTGGGCATAGATCCTGCTATTATGTCCGCCGGTATCGAACATGGCATACCTCAGGGTGGCAGACAGGGGATTTGAGCTGTTTCGGTAAAGGATGTCGTGGTAGATCAGAAAGCCTTTTTCCCTGTTGGCCCCGTGTGCGTATCGGACCATTTCTGCGCGTGTCCTCATCGAAACTCCCGGAAGTACGGGATAGGCCCCGTGTATCCTCAGCTGACCGGTTTGCGCAGGTTCAGGATAATGAACGCAGCCTGGCACGGCAGAATTCAGCGGCCGGCTGCGTTTGCGGTAGCGCAGGCTTATTTCCGTGTCCCGTCCGGGTGCCCAGGACAGGTGTATGAGGTAGTCGCTGGCTTCAGAAGGCATGTATGAGCGGTACCTCATCCACGGAAAGCCAATATGGTCGGCAAAGGCAGACAGTGTGATTTGTTGTGTAACCCGGACTTCCATGCCGGCATACATTCCCATTTCATTGCCTGCCCCTGGATTTTCACCAAAGGCAGAGGCCAGGGGCGACTGGTGTTTTTTGTGGTAATTGCGGTAGAGCAGGGCCAGTGAAAGCCCTGGGTCGAGGCTGATGATCACTCCTTTGAGCAGGGCAGGATGCCGGGAAGCATCTGCGGTGACTTCCCCGAAGAAAACCATATTCTCCGCACCGTAACTGTAATGCATCCCCACAGCATGATGGCTTTGGTTGCCGAAAGCAAATTGGTTGTGAAAAGAAAGATTCCGGCCGAACGGTTTGCTGAAAGCCAGATGATAGGCCGTGGCGCCCAGCTTGAATCCGCCCCGGCGGTAATGCAGCATCCCGCCTGCAACGGTTTGCCTCACACTGTTTTTACCCGCCAGCTCAGACGGGGTTCGGTGCAGGCCCGATTGCTGCAGGCTGGTGATCACCCCTTGCCCAGGCTTTCGGGTATCTGTTTCCCGCAAAGCAGCATCCCTCCGTTTTGATGAGAAAAATACAGTGACTTCCATAGATCCCATACCGGCCGTGGCGGCAATGCCCCTGAAGAAATTGTTTTCGTCGACCGCGGTGTGTGGCCTGATGCCAGTTCCGTTTTTTTTTACGTTCAGGGCCTGGCTGGTTTTCCCGAACCCCATGCCAGTCCACAGGGTCAGGCCCTGACCAGACTGTAGCTGGAAATCACCGGCCGTCAGGTTCCTGAGTATGCCCTGGCCCTTCAGTTGCAGATGACCCGAGTAGAAGTCAAAGCCCCGGGGCTGGCTGCCCCTGAAGAATTCTTCGCCGGGATCTTTTTCGGCAGTGATGCCCAGGCTGAATCGGTCGTAACGGGTATACCGGTATCTTGCATAAAGCCTGTACGGACTGCCCAGATACCTGGCATTGGGATTTGACTCCAGCTCGAAAGGGCAAAGGGGCCTAAACCCTTTTTGTTCTTCGAGCAAACGCTGATATCGCAACAGCATCAACTGATTGCCACCCATTGGCCCTGCCCTGGGGATGCTTTCCCCTGCCAGGTTGCCATGGCCCAGGCTGACATAGGGCAGGATGCTTTCAATGAGCGGAAGGTCGAATCCATCAATTGCCTGCAGTTCGGGGAGGCTGATCAGCCGGCCATGCTCCCTGATATGGGTCAGCAAATTGACAATCTGCAGATCGTTCAGCAGAAAGAGCTCCTGAAGTTGTCCGGGGGTGGCTGTATTCAGATTGAGCGGCCGCTGACGGAAATGCTCGAGTCTGTCCAGCAGGTTTTCTGCATCCGGGGCTTGACCACCCGCTTCCAGGAGACCTTCCAGGTAGAGCAGTGCCCTCTCGCTATGCGGGGCAGGGGGGCGGGCAGGCGAAAGGGAATCGGGTTCCATGACAGGGCAGGCAAGGGTTTGCAGCACGACTGTGGCCACGTGGGCTGTAAAGGCCAGCAGCAGCCGGAAGGCTCCGGTCAGCAAGACAGTGGCGGCAGGTGCGGATACTGTTGGTGTTGGGCAGCAGTTCATGGGACAGGGGATGCTCAGGGAAAGGAGAGGCTGAGGCCTGCCTGGGTGGAATAGCCCAGCACATGGTGCAGGGAAACGGAAAGGTCGAGCTGGTACCTGTCCTGCTTTATCCCGAAACCAAAGGCATTCAGCATCGGTCTGCTGCCCATGCCGGCGCGCACCGCGATGCGCTCGCCAGGGTGATATTCAGCTCCCAGGCGCAGTGCCGGCCTGTGTCCCGTTTCTTTTTCCAGCTCCACCGACAGCAGGACCTCATCGGAGAAGGCATAGGCACATCCGGTGCGGAAGAGGGTGGGAATGCTGGCCCTGAGGTCGAATTCGTCGTAGGGCAGCTTCTTTGCCCGGCCGGGATTGTATACATGGTGGCCCACATACAGCCCGGGGATGGGTTCAAGGATGATGCCGGCTGCAGCGGCCAGTGTGGAGGCACTGCCGTATTCTCCCGTAATGGCCCTGTGCAGGTAATTGATCTGAAGCCCGGCAGAAAGCCTTTCGCCGAAAAACCTGGAAAAGGCAAGTCCCAGCTTGCCTTCCCGGTAGACGCGGTTGCCAAAGCTGCCCAGGCTGAGTCCGAGGGTGCCGCTGCGGATGGGCAGCAGGATGGCTGCTGCGGCCAGGTTCATGTCGTGCAGCAGGTAGCGGTTTTCTGCAGCCACAGCGGCGGCGGGTGATCCCTGGCCTGACATCCCCGCCGGATTGTGGTTGATGGCCCAGATGTCGTATACGGCAACCCCGGAATGGGCCATCCCCGCTGTGCGGGCACCCGGAAACGCCTGACCCATGGCGGTTGTCTTACCCAATACAAGGGAAAGGCTCAGCAGGGCATAAATCAAACCAGCGTGCTTCATGGCGCATGATACTATTGCACCAAGTTACAAACCGGATCAAAGATACACCATGAAACCGGGCTGTTGGTTTGCTGAGCGGTCGCAGAAGGAGTTTAAAAAACCCGGAACCGGAAATGAACTTCCTTCAGATCGTCGTTTGCCTTGATGACCTTCTTTTTTAAATCGTTTTTGAACTGCACCAGCTTCTGCTGAATGTTCTCGTCGGTATGGGCCAGGATCTGGGCAGCCAGGATGGCCGCATTCCGCGCCCCGTCGAGTGCTACTGTGGCCACGGGAATACCTGCGGGCATCTGCAGTATGGATAGGATGCTGTCCCATCCATCGATAGAGAGCGAAGAACGAACAGGCACACCGATGACCGGAAGGGTGGTCCCGGCAGCAACAACACCGGGAAGGTGTGCGGCACCGCCGGCACCGGCAATGATCACCTTTACTCCTTTTTTGTGTGCATTTTCAGAAAACTCCATCACCCTTTCGGGTGTGCGGTGTGCTGACAGGGCATTGATCTCGAAAGGGATCTCCATTTCGTCGAGAAAGCGGGCCGCCTGTTCCATGACGGGCATGTCGGAGGTGCTTCCCATAATGATACTCACCAAAGCTTGCATACGGTATGGTTTTTTTTGTACGCTGCAAAATTACAATCTTTGGGTGAGTCTCAGCCGAAAAATGATCACCTGGCTTTTTGCCGAACTTTAATTATCGCTATCTTTAGGCCCCGCTCTGGCAGTTGAAAGGCCCACAGTCCGGAGGGAGTTCACCAGAATCATTCACCAACACAACCAATTTTTCCATGTTATTTAAAACAAGTTTAAAGAGTCTGGTCCTTTCGGCCATTTTTCTGGCTGTTTATCTGCCCCTGCATGGCAGCAATGCCCTTCCGCCCATCAGCTGGTCCGATGTGGCCGGATGGAAGCACATCCCTCCCGCATCTGCCAGTTTCCCGGATAACGGGCAATGGTTTGCCTACTGGTATTCGCCCAATAAAGGTGACTCAGAATTGATCCTTCGGCAAACAACGGCCGGTTCGCAGCTTGCCAAAACCTGGGAAATTGGTGAAACTGCCGGCAATGCGCGTACCTCCATTGTGTTTAATGCCGATGCTTCGTTTTTGGGATTTGTGAAATTTCCTGCCGGAAAAGCAAAAGAAAAAGCCTCCCGCGACAACCGTCCGCAAAACAAACTGGTGCTGGTTGACCTGGACGACCTCGAAGAAAAGACTTTTGACAACCTGAAGGGGTTCTCCTTTTCAAAAAAACATCCTGCCTGGGTAGCCATTCACCTCACCACTCCACGTCAGGGGCAGGGAAATGATGCCGCCCGGGGTGCCGACCTGCTGCTTTATCATACAACCCGCAAAACCACCTTTAACATTGGTAATGTATCCGATTATGCCTTCAATGTCAGCGGCGACTGGCTTGCATACCTTATTGATGCCACCGGCATGGCCGGAAATGGGATATTTCTGCGCAACATGAATACAGGAGAAATCCTTTCAATGGAAACCGGCAAGGCGAGATATACCAATTTACGCTGGACGGAGGAAGGCGATGCCCTCGTTGCACTAAAAGCCCTGAAAGACGACGATTATGAAGACGATCTCCATCATGTGGTTGCCCTTCGCAAGCAGCGTCGGGGCGGATTTGAAAAAATTGTGGTGGATCCTTCCGGCCTGGATGGATTTCCCGAAGGGATGACCATTAGTCCCAACCGACCCCCTTCCTGGACAAAAGATCTTACCCGCATTGACTTTGGCATTCATCAGGCAGCCATGAAGCAAGGAAAGCAGCCGAAAGATACTTCCGGAACCGATGAGGCTGCGCCATCCGGCAAACCCGGGGAAAAACCCGATCTGGTGATCTGGCATTGGGAAGACCCCCGTTTGCAATCGGTGCAGCAAGTGAGGCGCCGCTCGGATGAAAATCAGAATTATTTGTCTGTGTTTCACGTTGACAACAAGAGGTTTGTCCGATTGGCCGATGAAGCTGTTTCTGTTGTAATTGCTCCGGAGAAGGGCCGTTTTGCCATAGGCTATGACAACGAGCCTTACGAATTGCTTGGGAGCCTGAGTGGTGTTAATTACAGGGATATTTACAAAATTGATCTGCAAACCGCTGAAAAATCCATGATCCTGGAGCAGCACCGGATTGCTGCCGGCAATCCCGTTTCGCCCGATGGTAACTACATGGTGTATTTCGAGGAAGGCCATTATTTTGTTTACCATCTCGAAACTGACGAAATCATCAATGTTACCGAAAACATCCCCACTTCTTTTGTCAATAAAAGAAACGATGTGAATGTGGAATATCCCCCCACGGCTTCGTGGGGATGGACCAGCGACTCCCGCTCGCTTATCCTGACTGACAACTACGATGTCTGGAGGGTGGATTACAACGGAAGGAATGCGGTCAATCTCACAGTAAATGGTGAACAAAATGCCTGGATTTACCAATCACGAATCCGGATCGAAGACCGGGAGGACGGAATAGACCTGAGCAAACCCATGTTTATCCGCATGATGGACGACAATACCAAACAAACCGGCATTGCACGCATCGACCGGGGCCGTCCGGGGGCCAAAATACTTTTGATGGAAGATGCCATTTTTTCTGGATTGTCCAAAATAGCCGAAACCGACCTGTACAGCTTTGTGCGTCAAACCCCGCAGGAGGCCCCCAATTACTACCTGGCCAGAGGGGTTGAGCTGGAAAATATTCAAAAATTAACCGATGTGTATCCGGAACAAAATGAGCTTGCATGGTCTCCGGGGCAAAGACTACTTGAATTTGTAAGCGACAAGGGAGATACCTTGCAGGCTGCGCTGTATTTGCCGGCAGGATATGAGGAAGGAAAGAGTTATCCCACCGTAGTCTACATTTACGAAAGGCTCACCCAAAACCTGAACAGCTATGCGCGGCCATCTTTCCCGGGCGGAGGGTTTAACCGCTCCATTTACACCAGCAATGGCTATGCGGTACTCATGCCCGATATTGTTTACAAACTGAATGATCCCGGAATGTCTGCCGTGTGGTGTGTCCTGCCGGCCCTGGATGCTGCCATTGAAACCGGCATTGCTGATGCTGACAATGTAGCCATACACGGGCATTCATGGGGAGGATACCAGACTTCGCATTTGATCACACAGACCAACAGGTTTAAGGCTGCGGTTGCCGGTGCCCCCCTGACCAATATGATCAGCATGTACAGTCTTATATACTGGAACACAGGGGGTGCCAACCAGGCCATCTTCGAGAGCAGCCAGGGCCGCTTTACTTCGGGTTATTGGGACAACTGGGAAGCCTACAAAAGAAATTCGCCCGTATTTTATGCGGCCAATGTACAGACCCCGCTCTTGCTGATGCACAACGACAAGGATGGTGCCGTCGACTTTACCCAGGGCATCGAGTACTACAATACCCTGCGCCGGCTGAAAAAACCGGTGATTATGCTGCAATATGAGGGAGAGAACCATGGTTTGCGCAAACTGCCCAACCAGGCCGATTACGCCATGCGGATGATGGAGTTTCTGGATCATTACCTAAAAGGAGCCGAAGCTCCGGCCTGGCTGCTGGATGGAGTGCCCCTGCTGGAGATGGAAAAACACCTGGAGGACCGTCCCCGGGTGTTCGAGTGACCGGCGGGATTTTAAGGGCTGCAATTGGGTTTTTAGCTTCATCCTTTTTATCTTTACGGAAAGATCCTGTTCCCATGAAGCAGAAACAGACCCTGCCTGCCGACCCCGAAGACCATCTGATCAGCAAGAAAAAGTACTTTGATGTAGACCACCGGGTATTCTGGCCCTCGGCTGCACTGATCGTGCTCTTCATTGCCATTACCCTGATCATCGGTGAGCCGATGAACGATATTTTTGCCGCCATACAGGAGGGTATTTCCCACAACGGAGGCTGGTTCTTTGTACTTGCGGTAAATTTCTTCCTGATCTTTGTGCTGGCGATTGCCATGAGCAAATTTGGCAATATACGCCTGGGCGGACGTTTGGCCAGGCCCGAGTTCAGCACCGGGGCCTGGTTCTCCATGCTGTTCAGTGCGGGGATGGGTATCGGTATTTTGTTCTGGAGTGTCGGCGAGCCCATTCTGCATTACATAACCCCGCCCTATGGCAGCGGCGGCACGGTCGAATCGGCACGTCTGGCCATGCAGACCACCTTCCTTCACTGGGGCCTGCATGCCTGGGGCATTTACGCCCTGGTGGGCATGTCGCTGGCTTTCTTTACCTTCAACAGAAAACTGCCACTGACCATCAGTTCGGTATTCTACCCCCTGATCGGAGAGCGGATCTATGGCGGGGCCGGTAAGGCAATCAATGTGCTTGCGGTGGTGGCCACCCTTTTTGGGCTTGCCACCTCCCTGGGCCTCGGGGTGCAGCAGGTGAGTGCCGGCCTGAACCATTTGCTCGGGGTTTCCGATACGGTGTCCAACCAGGTACTCCTTATCGGGATCATTACCCTGGCAGCCACCGCATCGGTTGTCGCCGGGCTGAACCATGGGGTCAAAAGGCTCAGCCAGATGAACATCGTCATCGGTACCTTCTTTTTGCTGTTCATGCTGGTGGTAGGCCCGAGCCTTTTTATTTTCGGCTCCTTTGTGCAAAATATCGGCGGATACCTCGACAATTTCTTTGCCCTGAGCTTCTGGACCGAAACCTACCAGCAATCGGACTGGCAGAGCGGGTGGACGGTGTTTTACTGGGCCTGGTGGATCAGCTGGTCGCCCTTTGTCGGCATGTTCATTGCGCGTATTTCGCGGGGGAGGACCATCAGGGAGTTTGCCATGGGGGTGCTTATTGTCCCCACCCTGATTACCTTCTTGTGGCTGTCTGCCTTTGGCGGGTCGGCCATTTACCTTGAACTGAACGCCCTGGCCGATATTTCGGGGGCTGTCCAGGAGAACGTGGCCACCTCGCTTTATCGCTTGCTCGAGCAATTCCCCCTGGGGACGGTCACATCCATTGTGGGGGTGGTGCTGGTGACCAGCTTTTTTATCACTTCCTCCGACTCCGGCTCCCTGGTGATCGACAGCCTGACAGCGGGCGGAAAACTGGATGCTCCGGTAGCCCAGCGTGTATTCTGGGCACTTACCGAAGGCGGTGTGGCGGCCGTGCTCCTGATCGGCGGCGGGCTCGGGGCGCTGCAAACCGCTGCGATTGTTTCAGGATTGCCATTTGCCCTGGTGCTCATCGTTATGGCCTACAGCCTTTACAGAGGGCTGAAGGAAGAGCAGTTCAGGCTGATGCGCCTTGAAATTGAAAAAGAACGCAAGTCGTATCAGGAGATCATCCAGGATCTGATCAGGAAAAGAGAAAAAAAAGATAAAAAAGAGAAAAAAGAAAAA
>SL_3KL_010_SEDDRAFT_10002730_pt1 | contig 16091 bp, 17 predicted proteins | sample SodLakKL_010_SED_2_FD_10381 | JGI IMG/M metagenome (IMG submission 10381) | reverse complement strand
AGCTGCTGGATTTCAAAAAAGGGTTCATCTGTTGCCAATTGATCGGCAGTGGTTTCGTCATTGCAAGAAATAAGAGTTGCTGAAATGGCAAAAATTAACACAAAAACAGTTGTAAATAATCTCATGGTTTTGGTAAGTAATTATGTTTGGTAATTGGTTGAAAGACAATCAAAAATGACCAGGAATGAGGCAGGCCGAATTCGGCTCTGTTCAGCAAGCCGGTATGTTTCAGGGATTCAAATAGCCTCAAAAAAAGTTTTTCATAATATGAAAAACCTCCAGGCAGTAACCATAATAATGTAAAATATTAATGACACCTGCCAAGCAGATATTGACATATCTTTACTCAATCATGTCTGATTGGACCCAACCTCCGGCTCCCACCGTATCCCGACTAAACTACAGTCGGGAAAAGGAAGGGGTTACGTTCTGTAAAGGATTTTCTCCTGAGTTCGGCACTTTTTAGCTGGTAAAAATTTTTGATACATAAAAACAATATCTTATTAGCTGTTAAATTGAACATTTGGGTGTCCCAATCAATTTTGAGATACGTTTGGTCGAAAAAAAAGAATCTCAGTGGGGTTCTCAGTATTCAGGTCATTAACAAAAGCGCTGGCTGCTATACAGTGATAAAGACAATCGGTAGTTCTTCCTCCGTCTTTCCTGGCGCATTCTTGCTCTTGTATGCATCTTGTTTGCCGCCTATAAGATACATAAGGAGTTAGAACACCAGTTGCGGATGAAAAAGAGCGATATGAGTCCAGAACAAGCGATTGAAATAGCCAAATCGAGCTATGCTATTCGGATACGTACGCTGAATACAAACCAGATCATTACCAAAGTCTTATTTCATACAGAAAACCAAGAAGAACTGGCTACCTTTTTTAGTTTGCAACTAAATTCCCGGGTGTCCCAGTGCCGAACTCAGGAGCCTTGCTGCAAACAACCTCTTAGGCTGACGCCCTTTTAGGGCTTATTACTGGCGGAATCGATCTCCAGCCATAGGACTCCGCCCCATGCTATTGCTGGCCGTCCTTTCAGGACTTTACAGTTTTATAAATTTCAATGCAGATAGTTAACCCCCGCAAAGTTGTCAACAAGATAGGGCGCCAAGGGGTCAACTTATCCTAAAGGGCTTATGCCCCGGCGAAAACATATTAGATTTACCAGGCACTTTTACAGGTTTTATTTTAAATCCAATCCGGCGGATTGTATTTTAAAAGGATTGAAAATTTTCAATGAAAATGAGCATCCATGAACAGAAAAATCACCAAAGACAATCCCTTTAAAATTAGTTTTGTTTGCCTTGGCAATATTTGCCGCAGCCCAACCGCAGAAGGCATTTTCGAGCACCTTGTAAACCAAAAGGGGCTTCAATCCTATTTTTATATCGATTCGGCTGGAACCTCAGCCTATCACATCGGTGAGCCGGCCAACAGCAAAAGCCAGTGGACAGCCAACCAGCACGGAATTAAACTGCACTCAAGGGCACGGCGCTTTGAGGCGGGCGACCTGGAAGACTTTGATCTGATTCTGGCCATGGACCATGAAAACCTGAGAAATCTGAAAAGGCTGGACAGAAACGGAGAGCATTCAGAAAAAATTAAACTGATGCGTGATTTTGACCCTCAGCCCGAAGATGGCGAAGTGCCGGACCCATATTATGGCGGGATGGATGGCTTTCAGAACGTATTTGATGTGTTGAAACGCAGCAGCGAGGCACTGCTGAAAGAGCTGGAGAAAAACATTGAAAAAGAGAAAGCTGACTAAGCTATATACCGATGTACTTATTTAGCGAAAAACCCTTCAAGGATGAGGCTGTCCAAAAAGGGCGTCATCCCGTACTCGATACGCTCATTTTTTGAACACGTAGCGATAGCGGAGTGAAATCTCCTATCTTTGATAAAAGCAGCAGATACCGGATCGGAGTCCGGCATGACGATACCGATGATATGTAGTCTTTGTGGCCGCCCTTTTTGGACAGCCTCAACGCTTCAAGGCCATTTTCACACGCTAAACAGATACATACCGGTCGTAATAAGCAATCTGCCCAAAACCAATATTTTCATCATTCGGGCTGAGCTGTTTGTGAAAATAGAGTTCGATACCGGCCGGTTTCAGCTCAAGGAGATAATCAACCAAAACCGCATTCTGAAAAACCCCGCCGCTGAATGCCAGTTTTTTTATTCCGGCCATCCGGCTGATGTTGTAAACCATTTCAGCCAGTGCACGGAAAACCCCGGCAGCAATGGCTGGATTATCCCGATCATTTTTGATATCAGCCAGAACTGCGGCAATCATCGGTTCCCAGTGCAGTTCGTTTTTTTTGATCTGAATGCTGTAATCAGCCGCATCATCCACTCGTACATTTCGTGCCAGGTTTTCGAGTTTCATGGCCACTTCAGACTCATAGGTATTATAAGCGCCGCAGCCCAGCAGGCACCCAACGGCATCCAGCAGCCGCCCCATCGAAGAAGTAGAAATACCGGGTTCAGAACGGAGTAATTTTTGATAAAAAACCCACTCTTTTTCACTGAAATGATTTTGTATGATGCTTTGGGTATCCGGCAGATTTTTCATCACAGAAAGAGCAGATAACCTCGGCTCCAAACTCATTTTATCACCGGCAAGCACCGGGAAGTAACTTAAATGAAAGGCTCGCTGAATTCCCGAATTGTTTCGCAGAAAAACTTCGCCGCCCCAAACCTGCCCGTCATTTCCGTAACCGGTGCCGTCCCAGATAAAGCCAAGGCAGTCATTCTTTGAATGAAGCAATCCGTTTTCGGCAAGTACCGCCGTAAAGTGAGCGATATGATGCTGAACGGAAATCAGGCGGATGTTCAATTGTTTCGAGAGCTGTTCAGCAAGCCGTCTGCTGTGATAAACCGGATGCGCATCAGCAAGAATGATTTTCGGTTCGAAGGAATAGAGCTCTTTGATGTGATTGAGTGTGTTTTGAAATGATAGCTGTGAGTCGTACGATTCCTGGTTTCCCAAAAACTGGCTCACAATCAATTTATGCTGATCCGCAAAAGCAAATGCGCCTTTCAGATCGGCGCCGACGCCCAAAACCGGTTCACGGATATTCCGAAATGGATAGGGATTGTAATTGGGCGCCATGCCCCGGCTTCTTCGGAGAATGATGCGACCTCCCCGGCTGCTGAACTGAACCACGCTGTCGTCCTGCGGCGCCACGATATCACGGCCGAACACCAGGATAAAATCGGCAAAATGCCCGAGATGTTTCAAAGCCTCTTCATCCTGGTAGATGATGGGAGAACCGCTCAGGTTGGCACTTGTGGCGATTAACGGCCGCCGGACCCGTGACAAAATCAATTCAAAAAGCGGGCTGTAAGGAATCATCACACCAACTGTACCAAGCCCGGGAGCCACGGCTTCTCCGCATAATCCGGTGGCCGGATTCTCTTTTCGCTCACACAAAACCACGGGTGATGCTGCACTTTTCAGCGCCGCCTCATGGTGCGGTCGGATCACAGCATCTCCCCTTGCCATCTCCAAACCGGGATACATCACGGCAAATGGTTTAGCAGGACGCTGCTTTCGCTCTCTGAGGGTTTTGATGCTTTGCTCGTTGGTTGCATCGACCATCAGTAAAAACCCGCCAATCCCTTTTACGGCAACAGTTTTACCGGTGAGAAGCGCATCGGTGACATGAGTGATTATGGTTTCCTGGTCGCTGCTTTCAAGCTCTCCATTTTTGTTATAGAGGAACATCGGGATGGCGCACTCCGGGCAGGAGTTGGTCTGGCTGTGCTGGCGCAGCTCGCCCGGTTTTTCATACTCGGCAGTGCATTCGGCACACATCTCAAGATGCGCCATGGTGGTTTGAGGCCGGTCATAAGGAAGCCCGTTAATAATTGAATATCGCGGCCCGCAGTGCACACAGGTGATAAAAGCGTACTGCCGGCGCCTGTTTGAGGAATCCCGCATTTCACTCCGGCAGTTTTCACACAGGGCAATGTCGGGCGGCAGTAAAGCTTCGGCAGTATCTTCGGAGGTGCTGACGTCAATTCTGAACTCTTCAAACGATTCATCACTAACTTTTTTGAATGATCTGCCGGTGATCAGAGAGTGAGGCGGGGCATTTTCTGAAATGTATCGGAAAAAATTTCTGGCTTTTTTCTCATCTGTAGTGATGCGGATTTCAAGGCCTTTTCCGCTGTTTTTTACCCATCCATTCAGGGATATTTTTCGGGCAGCTTCATACACAAACGGGCGAAACCCGACACCCTGAACTATACCTTTGAAATGTAGATGAAATGTGGGCATGAAACAGTAATCAGGCTGTTTGCAGGTGCCGCACTTGTTTTTTCAGCCAGTTATACCATTCGCCCAATCCCTCACCGGTGGTACAGCTAACCGGGAAAAATTGAAGTTCGGGGTTGATTTTTCGGGCATTTTCAATTGCCTTGTCCATATCAAACGGAACGTACGGCAGCAGGTCGGTTTTGTTGATGATGCAGACACCCGATGTGTGGAACATATCGGGGTATTTGATGGGCTTGTCGTCTCCTTCCGTCACGCTCATAATCACCACCCGCTGATTTTCGCCCAAATCGAACATCGAGGGACAGACCAGATTCCCCACATTTTCAATAAAAAGTACACTGTTTTCTTTCGGCTTCAGTTCCTGAACGGCATGAAGAACCATGTGAGCGTCCAGATGACAGCCTTTCCCCGTATTGATCTGAACGGCATTGGTTCCGGTGGCTTTGATGCGGTCGGCATCCAGGCTGGTCTGCTGATCGCCTTCAATCACACAAAAAGAGAGATCTTCTTTAAGATCTTTTAAAGTGCATTCAAGAAGCATGGTTTTCCCTGAACCCGGAGAACTGACCAGGTTGATTGCAACGATCTCTTTGGCATCAAAATATCCCCTGTTGCGTTCGGCGAGCAAAGCATTTTCGTGCAGTACATCTTTTTCGAGATGGAGCAGCCGGTCCTGAACATGGTGGTGGTCGTGGCCGTGAGAATGTGAGTGTGTGTGGCCGTGATGATGAGTATGATGATTTTCGGGATGATTGTGGCCATCTTTTACAATGTGAGCTTCATCCGTTCCGCATCCGCAGGTTATACACATGGCAATTCGTTTCAGGTTTCGATTTTTTCTTCAATTCGCAGAGATTTTATTTGAAGTTCTTTTCCTTCAATGATCTCTGAAAAGTAATCCCCGCATTGGGGGCATGGCTGATACAAGGCCTCCATCAGGAATTCAGTACTGCATTTATTGCATCGGCCCTTTCCATCAATGTAATTGGTGATTCGCCGGGCATGTTCAAGCATGCTGTTTTTCACGCCATGTTTCCAGGCAAAATCAAAGGCAACAGGTTCAATGGTGCTCAGTTTTCCGATTGATAATTCAATGGCTGAAATGGAGGCTGCATCGGCTTTCTTCGCTTCCTTTTCAGCGATGTCGATGATATTTAATACAATCGACAGTTCATGCACGTTCGGTGGCCTTCTTCTTTTTCAGGATCATCCAGGTGATGGAGGCTGCAATCATAATAAAAACAGCAACCAGCACCGTGGCATGCATCGGTTCGGTTAAATAGTGAATGAGCGAATGTCCATCAGTGGTTCCATGGCCGGGATGCGCCATCAGCGAAACCGCTGAAATGATAAAGAACAAAACGGACGTAATGAGAGAGATTCTGAAAATTTTCATATTGATTGAGACTAAATGGATTATTATTTGATTTTTAATAAGATGCTTCTGATTATAAAATATCAATTTCCTGAATAAAATGTATTGCATCAACCAGGTTTTGACGTGCCTGGTTGCTGAAAGGTTTACACAGTTCTCATTATTCATGTTAATTGATTTTTTTATAAGATTCGTGTTGTGGACGAGAGTCTCTTGCATGACAAAACGTCTTCACTCATGCATTGCCAGCTGATATATCTGGTGTGCCAGGCTGGGCAGCGCATTTTTCACTGGCTGGCTCAACCCCTCCTTCATCTCCAGTGATGCCGGCTGAACGGCCGCAATGACAACAGAATCCGGAAGGCTTCCAAGCTTGTTCGCAAGTTTAAGCACCGCAAGGATGTCCAGGTCATGCAGAGAATAACCCACAGTTTTTACAGAAGTAACGTCGTCCGGTTCAAAAATCCTGATTTCGCCGGGCTTCCCGTCAAAATCCACCGCATCCACAATAATCACTTTTTGATACTTTTCCAGATGATGCAGCAGAGACATTCCGCCTGTGGCAAGCTCCACAACGGCAACATGATCCGGAAGTTCGTTAAGCTGCTCCAACACACGTACACCGGCGCCGTCATCAGACATCAGCGTATTGCCAATGCCAATAATGGCCGTTGTTTTCAGCGCTTCCATTCCACCTTCAGGAAATGGGTTGAACATGAGACACAAGGGTCATAAGCCCTGACCAGCATCTCGAGATTCAATTCAATCTCCTTCTCCGGTTTGTCCAGCAGTTGTGGTGCAAATGTTTCGAAATCGTGCTGGATATTGTTGTGATTCTGGTTGGTGGGGATTACACAGTTTGCCTTTTTGCAGATACCATCTTTGTCATACGTATATTCATGGAACAGGATTCCGCGTGGTACATCCACCGCTCCCACACCGCGCCCGGCTTTTGGTGTAATTACGGGGCGAGACTCGTCTTTGTAGTCAATCAGAAGCCGATCAATCAGCGACACCGAATCCTCAATAGAATGAACGATTTCGACCAGTTGTGCCACGTTGTTCATGAACGGATTGTGGCACACCGGCCTAAGGCCGAATTTTTCCGCCCATTTCAGGGCCATAGGCGAAAGCTTTTCGTGGTTCAGATTAAACCGTGCAAGGGCACCTACCATGAACGCCTCACGCTTGTTTTTGCAATATTTAGCCGTGGATTGAGGCACCACGAACTCGTTGACTACATTGACGTACTCCTCCACCGGATAAGTGCCTGCATCCGTTGAACCGATAACTCCGTCATAAAGCGCATACTCGTCCTCAGTCGTTAAAGCAATAAACTCCGTCTCCCGGGAGAAAGAGGGCAGCGCTCCGATATTGTCCAGGATAATTTCGGCTACTGTTTCCGCCGTCTCCACCGAGTCAAGCAGCTTTTGCCGGTATTCCTTCAGTTTTAGCGGCGATGGCGTTTTGTAAAATCCACCGGGTATCAGATTGGTGGGATGGGTGGTGCGGCCACAAACCACTTCCGAAAATTCGTTAGCCAACCGGTGCAGCTTTACCACAGCCAGCACAGCGTCGGTATGTGTTTTTACCAGTGGAATGACGCTGCCCACACCAAACAGGTCAGGCGAGACCAGGTATCCCAGGTGAAGAATATGGCTTTGCATATTTTCTCCGTGGATAGCCAGCCGCCGGAGCAACTCACTTTGGGGTGAAATTTGAATATCCATTGCCGCTTCTGTGGCTTTGAGCGAAGCCAGTGTGTGGCCAATGGAGCAGATCCCGCAAATTCTGGAAGTGATCTGTGCAAGCTGGTGATACGGCTTTTCGCGTACAAATGCTTCGAAAAGGCGTGGCGCCTCAGACACTTCCCACATTACTTTCTCCACGTTACCGTTTTTTGCATTGAGAATAATATTTCCATGACCCTCAATCCGGGTCAGATGCTCAACATTGATGTTAATCTCTTTCATTTGAATCCCTCCTCTATCATTACTTTTTCGAGCACATCCACACCCTCGAAGGAAAATACCCTGGCAGCTTCCAGGATTTCTTCTTTTGTGAACTCCGCCTTGGCAAATGCCTCAAGACCAAACCGAAGCAGATCTTCATTTTTCATCACGCTGTGGCAGCCTTCGCAATTATATCCGCGACGCGTACAATAGGCGTCACAATTGGCATAGGTAATTGGGCCAAGGCAAAGCACACCGCGGGAGAGCAGGCAACCCTGTTTTCGGTTGGGGCATTCGGAGCAAACCGAAACACCGTTGATATCGTATTCCCTGGAGAGTTCTGAGAAAACACAATCTCCGCTCACAAAACAGTTTCTGCAATCTTGTTCATGCTCAGATAGCAGCAGTTCCACTACCTCCCTTCTCTGGTTGTACACCGGCCGGCTCCTGGTAGACACTTTCAGGCCATCCGTTGCAGGCAGAGTGCAGCTTGATTGCAACCCAGGCCTTCCACCTTCCAGAACTTCCACTACACATAACCGGCATCCCGCTGGACGCGCTTGTGCGTTTAGCGGATTGAAGCAGAGTGTGGGCAAGTGCACCCCGTTAGCCCGGGCTACATCCAGCACCATCTGACCTTTCTTGAATTCATATTCGGTATCATTGATGATTATTTTCATATTATACATCCTCCCTTATGTCACAACGCAGGCAACGTTTTGCTTCCATGACGGCACACTGGTCGTCCAGGCAAAGGACAACCTCCCGGAAATTGCACACCCTTTCGCTGGCGGGAATGGTAAGAAGCTCTGCACGCGGAATAGGATCCTGGTTGTCGGGTGGATGCATAGAGTACTCAAATTTGTTAAGATTCTTGAGCCGCTCCATTCTGTCCTCACCCATTAAATTTCGGTCGATCTGCCGAGCCGCGTTCTTTCCGTGTGCTACAGCCTCGATAACCGTGGCCGGACCTAATACCGCATCACCTCCGGCAAAAACCCGCGGATGGTTTGTTTCCATCGTGTAGGGATTTACTTCAATGCGCTGCCTGTGATTCATAAACTTATCGGCCATTTTGCCTGCAAATTCCGTATCTATCTGCTGGCCTATGGCCGTAACAATATGATCAGCCATAATGGTGACCGTTTCATATTCTACGGGAACCGGTTTTCGCCGGCCCCATTTGGTAAATTCATCCATCTTCATTTTGCGAAATACCATGCCGGCAGCCCGTCCGTTTTTAACCACAATCTTTTCCGGCGCCAGAAGGAAGTAGAACTCGATTCCTTCTTTCATGGCTTCGCTGATCTCTTCCGGATATGCCGGCATGTCGATTTGCTCTCGGCGATAGGCAATGATCACCTTTTCACAGCCCAGCCGATGGGCTGTACGGGCTACATCGACCGAAACATTTCCGCCGCCAATAACAAGCAGCCGTTTGCCGAGATCCACTTTCTCACCCAAATTCATTTGGCGCAGTAATTTCATGCCGTTCAGCACGCCGGGCTTGTCTTCGTTCTTCAGGTTCATCGGAAGGTCGTTTTGTGCGCCAATGCCCAGAAATACGGAATCGTACTCCTTGAGAAGGTCTTCGAACGGTACGTCTTTGCCAACGGCGGTGTTCAGCCGGACATCTACCCCCAGATCGATAATCTGCTGGATTTCCCAGTTTAGAATATTGCGCGGCAGTCGGTAGGGTGGAATACCCCACATCAGCATGCCTCCCAGCTCAGATTGTGCTTCAAATATGGTCACATCGTGGCCAAGACGCTTCAGGAAAAAGGCTGCCGTGAGTCCGGCAACCCCGCCACCCACAATGGCAACTTTCTTATCGGTGGCGTCCAAATTACCGAGCTCCGGACGGTATCCACCCTGGCCATCCAGGACTTTATCGGAACAGAACCGGTGGATCATCAGTACAGACAAGGATTGGTCAATCAGGTTACGCTGACATCTTTTCTCACAGGGATGATCGCATACGCGACCGCTCACCGCCGGGAAGGGATTATCCTGCCGCTGTAATTCATACGCTTCTCCGTAACGGCCTTCGGCCACAAGCTGCATCTGACCGGGTACATCGGTACCTGCCGGACATGTATCCTGGCACGGGGTCAGGAACAGTGAGGCACAGGTAGAAGACGGACATTTCTTGTTCAGAATGTGCTGCTCATATTCGGGGCGGAAGTATTTTAGCGTGGTCAGCACCGGATTGGGAGCCGTACCGCCCAGCCCACATAAAGATCCATCACGAATTTGTACAGATAGGCGCTCCAGCAATTCGATGTCACTCATTTTTCCGCCGCCCTGGCAAATACGCTCCAGTACTTCGAGCATTCTGCGGGTGCCCATCCGGCAGGGTATACACTGCCCGCACGACTCTTCAACACAGAACTCCAGGAAGTATCTTGCTATATCCACCATGCAGGTATCCTCGTCCATAGCTACCATGCCGCCTGAACCCACAATGGATCCGAGTTCCTGAAGGTTTTCATAGTCCACCGGCACATCAAGGTACTCGGCAGGAATACATCCACCCGACGGACCGCCGGTCTGAACAGCTTTGAATGCGCGCCCGTACTGCATACCGCCGCCGATTTCGTAAATGATATCCTTCATTTTGGTTCCCATTGGGATTTCCACGAGTCCGGGCCGCTCGATTTTCCCCACCAGGGAGAAGACTTTTGTAGCCTTACTGCGCTCGGTACCAATATCGTTAAACCATCGAGCGCCCTTTTCAAACACCATGGGGATGTTAGCCCACGTTTCCACATTGTTAACGTTGGTCGGTTTTCCGAAAAGTCCGGCATTGGCTGGGAAGGGAGGCCTTGGTTTTGGTTCGCCGCGTTTGCCTTCGATGGATGCGATCAGGGCCGTCTCTTCACCGCAAACGAATGCACCGGCACCTTCCATGATGCGCAAGTCAAATGAGAAGTCGCTGTCGAGGATATTTTCGCCCAAAAAATTGAATTCGCGGGCCTGAAGTATAGCCTTTTCAAGCCGTTTTATCGCAAGCGGATATTCTGCACGCACATAAAGAACGCCTATAGACGCACCGATTGCGTAGCCGCCAATGATCATTCCTTCAATCACACTATGGGGATCGCTTTCCAGAACTGCGCGGTCCATATATGCACCGGGATCTCCTTCATCGGCATTGCAGATCACATATTTTTGATCCCCGGCAGCATCACTGGCAAATTGCCACTTTTGTCCGGTGGAATAACCGGCTCCGCCGCGACCCCGAAGCCCGGATTTTTTTACTTCGTCAATAACACCCTGGGGTTTAAGATCCATCAGGATTTTATAGGCTGACCGGTATCCGCCTCTTGCAATGTACTGTTCTATAGATTCGGGGTTAATGATTCCACAATTTCGCAGGACGATGCGCATCTGACGGGCAAGGAACGGTAATTCCTTTAAATTGGGAATATCATCATAGTGCCACGGATAACTCAGCTTGCCGTGTTCACATTCCGACAGTTCCTCACCAATCTGGCCCAGTGCAAACTCCTTGACCGGCCGGCCCTCGATCAGATGCTCTTCAATAATACGTTTCATTTTGGCAGCGGTAACGTTGTGGTATGTTACTCGCGGTTTGTCGGGCAGTTTGATGTCAACCAGCGGCTCGGCATGGCACATTCCAATGCAGCCTACCGTTATGATTTCCGGCTGAATTCCGGTTTCCTGCCAGTACCCTGTGTATTCCCGGGTAAAATCTACCAGTTTGTTGCCACCGGCGGCAATTCCACATGTCCCGAGGCCGAATATAATCTGGGGTTTGGAGGATTCAAGGGAACTCATCCCTATCTTGGCAATTTCATTTAGGTCAACTTTAGTTTTGATAGTCATAGGATCTCCTACTCGAATTTCTTAAGAATACCATCCAGGTGGGCGGGTTTCACCCTGCCGAACGTTTCATCATCGATATTAATCAGTGGGGCCAGTCCGCAACAGCCCAGACAACGAACACTCTTCATGGAGAAACGGTGGTCTTTAGTGGTGCCGCCCTCTTTGATTCCAAGTTTTTCCTGAAGCTTTTTGATCAGTCCCTTGGCTCCCTTAACATGGCAGCCGGTGCCCACACAAACAAAGATGTTGTGCCGGCCCGGCGGGTCCAGATTAAATTGTGCGTAAAAAGTGGCAATCCCGTAGAGATCGGTGTAGCTGGTACCGATAGCATCTGCAAGATACCGCATATGCTCATCGCGGAGAAATCCGTATTCGTTTTGAGCCATCTGCAAGAGCCGGATTTTCTGGTGCTGCGGATCTTCAATGGAAGCCACAATTTTATCCAGTGTCCATTTTTCTTCCCATATCAATGGTCTTATTCCTGTGTCTGCCATATTCATGCCTCTCTTAGTTCTTCCAACCAGGTGATTCGTTTTTGAATTAATTGTTCATCAACGGTGGCTGGTGTTCCGCCACCGTTGGTGCATCCTGCAAGACAGGGATACACGTGCACCGGGCCCTTTTCCAATTTTGTATGTGCAAGCTTTTCTTGTAGATCCCGGCGAATACCAAACTCGTATTTACCGTTGCCCGGCACACCCGGATGCCGGAATCCCCGGCTCACTGTATGTCCATCGTATGCAGCTCCTTCCGGATCCATAAAATCAAGGTCACATTCAAGCTGTTTGAACAATTCCAGCAGGTTCGATGCTGTCAGGACATAATTGAATTCCTTAACCTCTTTCATGGCCGAACATGGGCTCAGAAGGCAGATATTTTTGCTAATATCATCCAGAAGCAGCGACCACGGGCTGTTCTCCGGCTTCACATCCAGCGAATTGAGCTCTCGCTCTGTGAAATAGTTTTGCGCCGACCGGCACCAGCTTGCCAGCACCGGTGTGTCTGATTCAACATCAAGTTTTCCAGATTGAAACATGTAGTAGTCATATTGCAAAACTTTCCGGAAACCGATATGCCTGAGGCCGGCAATGACGTATCTTTCGGCCAGCTCAGGTTTCATCATTTTCAAAGTATTGTGTTTCTGAACGAATGCAGACAGAGCCATTGAGTCAAGGGCTATAGAAAGCTTTTCCTTTTTCACTTCCATAGCCAGAGTCTCAACAGGAGAACGGTTGCCCAGTGCTCCGACAGGGCAGGTAGAGATGCACTGCCCGCAGCGAATGCAGCCGTTGGCATCAAAACCTATATTCTGTGGAGTTGAAATGATCGTTTCGCTGCCCTTTTCCACGACGCCAAGTGCATCCACTCCCATTACATCCTGGCAGATGAAAGCGCAACGTCGGCAGAGTATACATTTCCTGGGATTGTACTTGATTACCGAACGATTGTCAATCTCCATATCGCGCAGAATGACACCAAAATCAAGATCCTTGTTTTTGGACGGCGGCATATCCGTAAACCTCTTTATATAATAAAGCACCTGCTCTTTCCGTACAGGGCATCCTCGGATGTAAAAATCGACATCAACCACTTCATCAATGGCTTTAGCAGGAAACAGGTCGAAAAATTCATTATCCTTAATCTGTTTTTTAGCACCGGGATAAACTTCAGTAAGCACTTCTTTTTCCGGCCATTGATTACGCAATTTGTTGATGCAGCCGGTTGTAGCGCAGTCTCCCAGGGCGATAAGCACTTTGGCATTTGAGCGAATTTCCTTTAGGCGTTCGGCATCGCCGGGACGGTTAATGGAGCCTTCGACAAAGGCAATGTCATAGTCATCGGAATGCTCCTTCATTACCTCCCTGAACGACACAATATCGACATGTTCAATCAACTCCAGTATATCCTCTTCGAGATTCGCAATCTGTAATTCACACCCTTCACAACTGGCAAAGTCAAAAATTGCTATCTTTGGTTTCATAAAATACCTCCGGTCTTAATCTGATAGCATGTATATAAATTGTATCCTTTGGCATGCTGAAAATCCCACAAACGATCAAGCATATTGGTTCGCTGAAATTCCTGAAGAAAAGCTTCGAAATAGTTAGAATCCATATCCACCGTCTTTTTTTTATTTTTTGGGGATGATAGTAATTCACGAATCGATCCGGGTTCTCTCTCCAATTTTTTTATACTTCAAACTTCTGATAATTTCTCTCTAAAATCTGTGAAAGAACCTCAAATCGTATAAGCCTCTTGTATGTAGGTTATCACGATTTTTTTTAAAATTCAATCAGCAAAACCCTGATATTACTATTATTCATTAAAGACTTCTTTTATTGAAATAAAATCTGTCGGATTCATCCCAAAGTCTTTCCCGGCGACCCCTCGAATGAATTTTCGGATAGTGGCAAAATAGCCGCCTCGGGGTTTTGGTATTGGATTCACTTTACCCCGGACAACTGAGGGGTGAAAAACGTCACAGCGTTTGAACCCGAGCGCAGTCCGGGGATTGGCGAAGCAAACAAAAATCCCGAGGCAAGGAATGAAGAAACGGCAACAAACAGCATCGAAGGGATTGGGCATGGTTTACTTTATGGAGAAACCCTAAAGCTGTTATCAGGATCAGAGGTCTATCAAATTTGGGTCATGCAATGCACAAAAAAGGAAAATCCGCCATCCATGCTTTTGTAGATTTCATTACATATTAAAAGTTTTAAAAATGCCCGGTTTTTTTACTGATCATTTTTTTTGCTCAAAAAATGTTTTTACACTTGTCCGTTCTAAAAAATCAAAAATCATCAAGCAAACTAAAGCTCATTATTATGAATAAATTCATCTATTTTATTGCGGCATTTTTAGTTTCTTCTTTTCTTATCTCATGTTCTGACGATGATCCGGCAGGTCCCGGCTCATTAGATTTAGGCACTGTTAGTTTTAGTGTCTCTGGGGAAATAGAACAAGATTTAGATGGATTTGGAGAATTTTATCTGGAAACTGAAGACTCACCTCCAACCTGGGATTTGAATTTTTCTAATGTTCCGCAAACGTACTCACTTACATTTTTAGCAATTGGAAACGAAGGTTCAGATCGCCCAGAAACGGGAACATATACGATTGGTCCTGATGTGAATGACGGGGACTTTTTTGCTTCATACGGTGACCTGCGCGAAGGTATACAGGAGCAAGTGGAATATACAACTCAGTTTGAAAATACAGGCGGTGAATTAGTCATTACTGAGTCATCATCAGATGTAATCAGGGGAACTTTTAGTTTTACAGCAGCTGCTGCAGATCCTGAAACCGGTGAGCAGACACAAGAAATTACCATAACAGGCGGAGAATTTGAGGCGGTTGTGGTTGACGATCTTTTTTAACCTTAGTTCGAGATAATAATTTGGAAAAAGAAGCTCCCCTCCTTCGTAAGGGGGTCGGGGGTGGTTACAGCACTTTGATTTGGGATACTGTCCTCTCACACCAGCCTGCGTACCATTGATTGCCATGCACGGCACAACAAAAAAAGGGAATGACAGCCAAAAAGCCGTCATTCCCGTGGATCTGCTCTCGATGCTTGTTTGCCTCTTAATGTTCAGTCAGGGAATCACCCCTTTATATGTATGAACCGAAAAAAGCCGATCCCTTACAGAAAAAGTTGAAATATTTTTATTCAACTATGAATTACTATGCCAATAGTGAAATAATAAACTGATACAACAATCCGACACCTAATAAAAATGGCGGGATGAACCAAAGTAAAGTATTGAGCAAATAATCGCCCTTATCTTGCCAGCGAATTATGTGATATATTATTTTGCAATTGCTCGTATATGCAAATCGGTTTCAAATATTTTGTACCATTCTGGTTCCTTCAGAAATTCAATCCAAAGCTGATCAATTTCTTGCTGGTTTAGCCGTCCACGGATATAAAGATCTATCCGCTGCATCATGTCAATAATTCTTTTCTCGTTCATGTAGATATTATTAAAAAGAAGGAGTTGCGGCTCTCCACCACAACTCCCGGAAGGACTTTGAGGAGTGTGCTCAATCACTCCCCATTTTTCTCTTTTCTTTTTGTGTTCATGCTCTTATATGTATGAACCGAAAAAAGCCAAACCCTTACAGAATTTTTTATTTTTTTTGAAATCGTAATTTCGCAAAAGCACGTTCATTTTGATGATAGTACCGGACAGAGGTGGATGAGCAATTCATTTTCATAAGGCAGATATCTGTTTTACGGATCTGTTTACAGCAATTAAAACAATTCTGCCTTCTGAACTAACCCGGGTGCATTATTTCGCACATTATCCACAGCTTTTGATACGATATATTCATCGATGGCATCATCGGGACAGGGCCGAAGAAAATCGTTTAGAAAGTTGGAATCAGTATGTTCAAGGTTCAGCCAATCGTCAAATTCTTCCGGGTGTAAAATAACCGGTATCCGGTCATGGATGCTCTCCATGAGTTTATTAGGAGAAGTGGTAATGATAGAATATGATCTTTGAGAGGCTTCATCGTCCGGTGTGAGGTCAGAATAGATCCCGGCAAAACCTATTAATGATTGTCCTGTTTTGTGCGCGTCGACGACGCTTAAAATTTGGTTTCAATAATATCAATAGTTTCGT
>SL_3KL_010_SEDDRAFT_10002729_pt1 | contig 16092 bp, 8 predicted proteins | sample SodLakKL_010_SED_2_FD_10381 | JGI IMG/M metagenome (IMG submission 10381) | reverse complement strand
CAGTTCAAAATTAAACATGGAAAAGAAAGTGGAATCCGCAAAGATGATTCCCGAAAGGGTGGTGACCTCATCATCAATAATAATTTCCGGGCTGCTGTAATAGGAGGTCATGCGCACAAAACCTTCTACTTCGGGCAAATCCTTTTCGGCAATTTCTGCCACAGGAAACATTGCAGAGGGCAAGGTCTGTGGCTCTCCCTGACCCAGCTCTGCAGAGCTGTGTATGCGGTAAATGCGCTCATGGTCTTCAATAAACTTGTCGTAACTCAGCTGGTGGATTACAAATATCCCGATCAGCAAAGCAATGGCCAGCCCAAGGGATAAGCCAAGGATATTGATGGCGGAGTTGAGCTTTTGCTTTTCCAGGTTACGGAATACGGTTTTGATGTAATGATAAAACATGGTTTTATATTTTAATTTTCAATCCTTATTGCTTCTATTGGGTTGGCTTTTGTTGCAAGAAAAACCTGGATGCTGATTATTGCCGCATTCAGGAGAAAAGTAAGTCCGGCGGGGATCAGGAACCAAAGCGGATTAATCCGAATGCGCATGGCAAAATGGTTAAGCCATCCGTCCATTGCCCACCATGCCAGAGGGGCAGCCACAAGGAAAGCGATCAATACAAGGAAAGAAAACTCCTTGTTAAAAAGCCATAGCAGTCCTTTGCCGGACGCCCCCAATACTTTTCTGATGCCGATTTCTTTCACCCTGCGTTCGATGGCAAAAGCAGCCAGTCCGTATACTCCTAAAAGGGAGATGATGATGGCCAGGACGGATCCGCTCCACAGAAGGTTGGCCGATTGTTTTTCCCGGGAATATAATGCTTCCAGCCTTTCATCCAGAAATATCAGGTTGGGATACCATGTCGGATCGATGTCATGAAATACTTCTGAGATTTTTTCACGGGCTTGTGCCGGGTTACTCCCTTCCGTTTTAATATAAATCTGGGGGAAATTACTTCTGGCATATCGGAATACCAAGGGTTCAATGGGGCTATGCAATGATTTGAGCTGGAAGTTTTCCACCACGCCAATAATGGGGCCTAAACTGGAATGTATGTTTAACCTGCTTTGCAGGGGGTCTTCCAGCCCTAAGGCAACCACTGCCGCCTGGTTCAGGATATAAGCACCCCGGGCATCCAGTTCCGATTGAGGATGAAAGTTTCTGCCTTCGCTAAGCGGTATTTCCATCATTGGGATAAACGTTTCGTCTACAGTAAGGATATCTGCAGTAGTTCCTTTCGAAGAATCTCCTCCATATTCCGATATCAACTCAATCTGGTTGGTTTCACCAAAAATAAATGAGCCGCCCGTCACCCTTCTCACGCCTTCCAAGGCTTCCAGCCTTGACACAACCTCAGGGAAAGCCCTGCGGACAGGCATGGATACATCCCTGGCCACCAAAACAGAATCTTTCTCAAAACCAAGGCTTTCCTTCATCATAAAATTTAACTGAAAGGCGATGACCATCAAAGAGCTGACCAAAAAAATGGTAATGGCAAACTGAAACACCACCAGTGCCCGCCGAAACCCCTTGCCTTTATTCCCCTTTACCATTTCCCCTTTGAGAATGTTTACCGGGTTGAATGATGAAAGGTAAAAAGCAGGATAAACTCCTGCTATTAGTCCGGTGAATGTAAACATAGCAACCAGCGTGATTAAGCCCGGGGAGGTAAACACTACACCGGGTTGGATATCCACTCCGAGTCTTCCCGAAAAAAATCCGGAGAGGTTTTCAGCCAGGATCAGGGCAAGAATGAAAGCAAGCAGGGTAGTCAGAAAGGATTCAAACATGAACTGTTTGATCAAACCTCCTCTTGAGGTGCCTGCCACTTTTCGCAGGCCGATCTCTTTGGCACGCAAGGAGCTGCGGGCCGTGGCCATATTAATGTAATTGATCAATGCAAGTAAAAGAATAAACAAGGACATGGCACTGAAAATACGCACATTACGCAAGCTTCCATTGTCTTTCATTTCCCATATCAGGTTGGATTTCAGATGAATGTCGGCCAGGTTTACCAGGCGTGTTTCCACAGGCATGCTCTCTCCATGAAAATAGGGATTGGCCAGGACCACCTCTTCAGAAATAATGCTTAGCTGTTCCTCCAGTCTTTCCATGCTTACCCGGGGTCTGAGTTTCAGGTAGGTGAAAAATCCGAATCCGGAATCTTTCATCCCATCGGGAACATTAGTCATTGAAATCAACCCGTTAAAAGCCATGTGGGTGTTTCCGGGCAGGTCTTCGATAATGGCCGTGATCCTGTAAGTAATGTTGTAAATCTGCAATGTCTGGTTGATATTAAGCAGGGGTTCTTCAAACAGGTTTTTTGCCAGGCTGTAGGTCAGCACCAGGGAGTTGGGTTCTGCCAGGGCGGTGGCTGGGTCACCTGCAAGAAACTCCATTGGAAACAGATCGAAAAAGTTGGAATCTGCCGCAGCGATCATCGGCGTATGGATGATGCGTTCATCCTGTTTTAATGCGGCATTGGGAAGCACGGTGGTAAGCCGGGTTGCCATTTCAACTTCTGGAACCTGGTCTGCAACCCTTTCGGAAAACCCAAACATGGTCGATGGAATGGTCATTGGCTTATCCGAAAAAAGAGACATGCTGTTTTGAACCCTGTATATTTGCCGATGATCCTCGAAAAACCGATCGTAGCTTCTTTCATACAACACATGCATCCAGATCAGCAGGGCGATTGACAATCCCAGGGCCAGGCCCAGGATATTGATCCATGCATTGGACCTTTTTCGGAAAATATTCCGGACAGCGGTTTTTAAAAAGTTTCTTAACATGAAGACAGGTTTTTTCTTTTTTACTCTGTTTTGAGCACATCCGCCGGGTTGGCCCTTGCAGATTGCATGGATTGTGTGGTGACAATAACCAAAGCCAAGGCCAATACTCCGGAAAGTGCAGCGAGCATGGTCCAGTATGGAAAATCTATGGCATAGGCAAACCCCGAAAGCCATTTGTCCATATACCAGTAGGCAAGGGGTAAAGCGATGATGGCCCCCACCATCACCCATTTAAGGAATTCTCCCGACATCCTGAACAGGATAGAGGAAGTGGACGCACCCATTACCTTTCGTATCCCGGTTTCTTTTTGCCGTTGCTGTGCGGCAAATGAAGAAAGGCCGAGTACCCCCAGCATGGCAATGATAATGGCCAGAAGGGTGAAGGCCAGAAACAGCCGGCCAAAACTTCTTTCCGTGGCATATTGCAAGTGCAAATGGTCTGAAATAAAATAATGCCTCAGGGTGTTTCCCGTAAAGAGCGCTTCCCATTTCTCCTGCACACTGAGCAATACATCGGGGCTTCCGGTTTCTTTATATCTTACCTGCACCCAATAAGGGGTGGACATAAAATCTGGCCGGCTATCAATTGTGTTGACCAGCAAGGGTTCAATTTCCTGATGCAAAGACTGAAAGTGGTAATCCTCAATTACTCCAATTACACTATAGGTGCGTCCTCCCCGTTCAATGGTTTTTCCAAGGGGTTCGGTCCAGCCGGCTTGTCTTACCAGGGCCTGGTTAACCAAAGCGTTTTCGTTTTCCAGGCCATCTGCTCTTTCAAAGTTTCTTCCCTCCAGCAGGTTCAATTCAAGGGTTTGCATAAAGTGCTCGTCAACCCATAGCCTGTGGGCCATAAAACCGGGCTCCACATTCTCTGCAACAATGCCCTCCATATAGCTTGGACCGCCGGGGAAAGTAGTGGAAATGCTTTGTTTTTCAATCCAGGCAAAGCTTTCCATGGCATTCATGAAAATGCGTGCATCTTCACGGCTTTCTGTCCTGACCACCAGCAGGTTTTTTTCATTAAAACCGTGCTCTTTCTGCTGGAAAAAGCGAATTTGTAAAAACACCACCAGGGTGCAAACGATCAATGCCAGGGAAACTGCAAACTGAATAAGCAACAAAAGGTTTCTTGGTTGAAAGCGACCGGGTTTGCTCCAGAATTCTCCTTTCAGAATTTTTACAGGATGAAAAGAAGCCATATACCAGGCAGGGTAAATGCTGGCCAGCAACCCAAAAACTCCTACAAAAATGATAACGGATAAAAGCAGCCCCCACCAGGGAATATTTAACAGCTGCAGGTTGGTATTCAGTAATTGGTTAAAAAATGGCAGGAAAATTTCTGCCAGGATCAGGGCGCCCAGGAAGCTGATTCCGGTAAGGAAGAGGGTTTCCAGGTAAAATTGTTTTTTAAGGGCTTTTTTATGGGCCCCCAGTACTTTGCGCATGCCAACCTCTTTGGCCCTTTTCCCTGAGCGGGCAATGGTGAGGTTTACATAATTAAACCCGGCAATAAAAAGAACAAATAATGCCACAAGCGAGAATACCCACACCTTCCAGAGGGTGCCCGCCTCTTCTAATTCATTGCCAAAAGGGCTGCGCAGGCGAATGTCGGTTAATGGGAAATACCCAAATGTAATCTTAACCCCCATTCCTTCAAACTTGTAGTTGACTTTTTCATAAGTCAGCTCTTCGGTTTTTTTTAACAAATCATCGAGGTCGGTATCGTTTAAAAGTTTTACATAGTTATGATAGCTCAGGTTGGCATCCCATTCGGTAAAAACACCCTGCCTGTTTACGATCAGGGTTTCAAAGGAACGCAGCAGCTCAAACTGAATATGGGAGTTGGGCGGGCAGTCTGCTGCTATTCCGGTAATGGTATATTTTCGGGTGTCGTCATCCAGGCGAATTGGTTTTCCCATGGGGTCCTGATCAGGGAAAAGCTTTTGGGCAAGGGTTTCTGTGACAACAACCGAATAGGGTTCAACCAGGGCGGTGTGGGGATTGCCCCTGAGCAGCTCAAAAGAAAAAAACCCAAAAAAGGTGCTGTCGGCATAATGTGTTTTTTCCACCGTAATAAAACTGTTTTCCTGCCAAATGCTGAGGGTTTGTCTTCCGGACATTCTGGCATAATCCAGTATTTCCGGGAAAGCTTCCACCAGGTCGGGTCCCATGGCAGGACTGCTCACATTCTCGTAAAGTTCTTCTCCCTGCATATCAGCATGCAGGCTGATCCTGTAAATGTTTTCGGCTTGCTCATGAAACCGGTCAAAACTCAGTTCCCGGTAAACATAAAGAAAGATCATCAGGCATACGGCCATTGCCGTGGCAAGCCCAAAAAGATTGATGAAGGAAAAGGAAGGGCTCTTGCTGAATTGCTTCAGGGTGGTTTTGAGGTAATGGGTCAACATGGGCAAATGATTTAGATGGTTGTTAACTTTTTGCCTCGAAAAAGGGAATGAAAACCTGAACCTTTTCTGAAGCAAAAACCTTTTTTAAAATCCAAACCGGATTTCTTTAACCCTGTTTTTTTATTTAAGCAGGACCTTTTTTATGCTTATTCAGCCCGGATGGTATCCACCGGGTTTAACCTTGATGGCTTCAGGGTGTGGTAGCTAACGGTTGCCATGGCAATGGCAAAGGCCAGGGCCCCTGCTATCACGATGGGAGCAAACGACATGGATATTTGGTAAACAAAATCTTCCAGCCAGCGAACCATAAGAAACCAGGCAACAGGACTGGCAATGAGCAGGGCAATCAATATCAAGCGGGAATATTCCTTAAACAGCAATTTAAGTACCCTGCCCGAAGAAGAACCGAGCACCTTCCTGATCCCGATTTCTTTTTTTCTTTGTTCTATGGTAAATGACGAAAGCCCAAACAACCCCATGAAAGAGATGATGATGGTAATCAGGGCAAAAAACCCGAAAACCTTTCCCATGTTCTTTTCGGCTTCAAACTCCTGAAAGAATGGTTGTGTAAGGGGAACAATTTCAGGAATTCTCGATTGATCAAACTCGCGTATTACTGATTCCAGGAAAGGGATCACTTCGGCATGGGTGCCTTCCAGGTATTCTACCACAAGATAGCGGTAAATTGAGGGATTTTCCGGCAGGATTAGCATAATGGGGTCAATGGGGTTTTTCAGGGAAAGGAAATGAAAATCATCCAATACTCCTACCACACGAAGGATGGATTGAGGTTGGCCTTCCTGGTTAAAATTCCTTTGGATTTGCTTTCCGATGGGATTTTCGTGCCACCCGAATTTTTGCACTGCAGACTGGTTTACAAGGGCGGCTGAACCGGCCTCTGCCCTCATTCGCCGGTCAAAGCCCCTTCCTTCCTTAAGGGTAATTTCCATCATATCCACGAACTGATGATCTATGTAGTTTACCGCAATGGCTCCTTCTGCCATTTCCGTTTCGGTTTCTACTTTTACCGCGTTCAGGTTATGATCCCTCCCGGGAACGGAAAACGATTTAGCCGTATTCAATACAAGGGGGTTTTGCCTGATGCTGTTTTCTATGGCTTCGGCCCTTTGGCGGATTTGCGCCCCTTGCAGGGAAATCACGGCTTTATTTTCTCTTGCAAACCCAAGGGGTTTATTCTGTAAAAACCGCAGTTGATCCTGCACAGTTAGCGTGCCTACTACCAATACGATGGAGATGGCAAACTGAAAAACCACAAGAACTTTGCGAAGCAATCCTGAGCGACCATGTGTTGCCGGAACTCCTTTTACGATAAGGGAAGGGTTCATCCGGCTGAGTACAAGTGCCGGGTAAATGCCGGCTGCTATTCCGGTAATGAGCGTAATCAGAAGCACTTGGGCAAGGATGCTGCCATGGAAAAGGTTTAGCAGACTAAAGGTTTTTCCGGTAAGGGAATTGAAAAAAGGAAGCAGGATCTCCATGATCATCATTGAAAAAACAAGGGAGACAAAGGCCACCAGTATGGACTCCGACAAGAACTGCGTCAGAAGCTGTCCCTGGCTTGCCCCACTTACCTTTCTGATGCCAATTTCCCTGGATCTTTTGGAAGCCCTGGCAGTAGACAGGTTGGTGTAGTTGATGGAAGCGATGATCACCAGAAACAGCGCCACAACCGAAAAGATCAGCAGGGTTGCCCTGCTGCTGCTTTCAGGGGCCATCTGAACGCTTGCAAAATGGGTTTCGCGCAGGGGAGTGGCCAGGTATGCTGCGCTGGCTCCAAATGTTTCGCCCATGGGGTTCACATACTTTTCATAAAAAGCATCCATTTTCTCCATTAGGGATTCCATCGAATGGTCTTTATGAAGCTTCAGGTAGGTATAATTGATATTGATGTTCCAGAAAAGTTCGGGGTTCAGGGAAAAGAACTGCTCGTGGTCACCCGATACCATGGAAAGCATGCCCCCATATTTAAAGTGGGTGTTGTCGGGCAGGTCTTCAACAACCGCCGTTACCGTAAAGGTCTCTTGATTTATTTCCAGGGTTTTGCCAACAGGGTTTTCATTTCCGAAATATTTTTTACTCAGGCTGCGATTCAATACCACCGTGTTGGGTTCTGAAAGCGCACCAGCAGCCTGCCCATGTAAAAAATGGTGGGTAAAAACATCAAATACCATAGAGTCTGCATACACAAAACCATCCTCACGAAATTGATCTTCTCGAACTTTCACCAAAACATCTTCCTGAAGGAAAAAGCGGGTGTAGGCTTCCACTTCACTAAACTCCAGATCCATGGCAATTCCAAGCGGAAATGGCGTGATGGCCAGGTGATGGGTAGTTCCGGCCATATTATAAACCCCTTCCATGCGGTAAATGCTTTCATGATGCTTGTGATGGGTATCATAGGAAAGCTCATGGTTCAGGTACATGGTCACCAGCACTGCCCCGGTTATACCAAGGGTGAGGCATATGATGCTGATGGCGGCATAAAGCCCTGATCGGCGCATATTTCTCCAGGCAGTTGTTATGTAATTCTTTAACATGGTGAGCCTAACTTTTGTAAGGAAAAAATTCCAGGTATAACATTAAAAGGCAAAGGGAAGCCTGAGAAAAATCGAATTTCCTAAAAAGGGGCAAACCCTGCCTGCCCCTTTTTTACTTGTTTATATCCTCCCGATTTATTGGGTGGTTGAACTCAATACAAACTCGGTTGCTTTGTCTTCGGTAACGATTTGCCCGTCAAAAAGTCTGATAACACGCTGGGCATAGGAGGCATCGCGCTGGGAGTGGGTTACCATAATGATGGTGGTTCCGTTTTTGTTGAGTGTTTCCAGCAGGTTCATCACTTCATCCCCGTGGGTAGAGTCCAGGTTACCGGTGGGCTCATCGGCAAGAATAATGTGGGGTTTGGCAACAACGGCCCGGCACACGGCCACCCTTTGTTGCTGTCCACCCGACAGTTGCAGGGGGAAATGATTTTTACGGTGCATAATCTGCATCTGCTCCAAAACTTCCTCCACGCGTTTTTTCCTTTCGGAAGCGCTGAAGCCAAGATAGATCAGCGGCAGTTCTATGTTTTCGAAAACACTTAGCTCGTCAATGAGGTTAAAATTCTGGAAAACAAAGCCGATATTTTTCTTACGCAGGTTGGCACGCTGTTTTTCAGAATAATTGGACACCTCCTGCTCCAGGAAAACATATTCGCCTCCTGAAGGGTTGTCAAGAAGCCCAAGGATGTTTAGCAGGGTTGATTTTCCGCAACCCGAAGGACCCATTATGGCCACAAACTCCCCTTCTTTAATTTCGAAGGACACTTTGTTAAGGGCAGTGGTTTCCACCTCTTCGGTGCGAAATACTTTGGTCAGGTCTACTGATTTGATCATGGCTGTTAAATTTTGGTGAAAAGTTAGTATTTTTTTTAAAGAAATTTGGATTATCTGAAAATTAGTCGGTCTTTTGCTCCAAAGGCATCATAGGAAGAGGTTATTACCCTTTCGCCTGGTTCCAGTCCTTCCAGTACTTCATAATGGTGGATGTTTTGCCTGCCGATACGAATGGGTCTTCTCACGGCTTGTGAGCCGGAGGGATCTACAACATAGATCCAGTTTCCGCCGGTTTCCTGGTAAAAACCACCCCTTGGGATGATCAGGGCGTCGGCAACCCCGCTGAATTGCAGCCTTAGCTGAATGGTCTGGCCCCGGCGGATACCCTGAGGCTCATTTCCGTTAAACTGCATGTCCACCTCGAAAGCCCCACCGGTGATGTTGCTGTATATCTTGCTGATCTCCAGATCAAAGGCTTCACCACCGTATTCGAAAGATGCAGGTTGCCCAACGTAAGTGCGGTTAATGTACCGTTCGTCAATGCGGGCACGCAGGCGAAAACCATCCAGCACATCAATCTGGCCGAGGTTTTCTCCCGAAGATTTGGTTTCACCCCGCTCGGAATTAAAGGAGGAAAGTTGCCCGCTGATGGGGGCACGCACGATCAGGTTGTCCAGGTTGTCGTGCAGCATATGGATGTTTTCCTCCAGGCGTGAAATGGACTGATTGAGTTGTTCCAACTGGGTGGAAACGTAAAGAGAATCGTGTTGCATGGTTCTTAATCCGATCTCAAAATGGCGTTTGGCAAAGTTATATTCCCGTTCTGCATTTTCAAATTCTTCATCGGCAATGACACCCTGCTCGTAAAAAGATTTTTTTCGCATATAGTCTTTACGGGCAATATCCAGGCGGTATTCAAGATCCGCCAGTTGCCGCTCCAGGGTAAACATGTTCCTTTCCAGCCCAAGGCGGGTGTTCTGCACCCGGTCCAGTACTTCGAGGGCCTGATTTTCCTGTTGCATATAACTCATTTCAACATTGGCATTGGATAAACGAAGGATCTTGTCCCCTTCCTCTACCTGGGCTCCATCCCGCACAAAAATTTCTTCCACACGACCTCCAAAAACGGCATCCACATAAATGGTAACAATGGGCTGAACCACCCCGTCAACCGGGATGAATTCCTGGAAGCGACCCTGCTCTACGGAGGCAATGGTCATCTTGTCCTTGTCTACATAAAGCCTGCTGCTGCTATCTCGGAAAAACATCAAATAAACAACAAAAACCCCAAAAAGGGCTATTCCTGCGATGCTTGCAATTTTTTTTGCTGTCCATTTTTTCTTTTTAATGATCTTATCCATAATACAATCCTTTTTGGCAAATTCAAAAGTTCAGAAAAAACTTATCCATTATTGTGCCATAGCGTTTAAAGGACTATAAAACAACCACATAAAAAAAAACGACTTGAAAATCTATCTAAAAAGTGTTCGCTGGCGTTCACCCGATGTATAAAAGTGAACAACTGTGGGGAAAGGATGTGATTCTGTTTTGAGCAATTTTATTGGTGATATGAAAACGGAACAAGGTCACGGTGTAATCCCTCAAACTCCATAGGAATTTATGCTTGAATACAATTAAGTGAAATACATAGAAATTTCCTTGACGTAGTGTTTAATTTTATCATACCCGCAAAACCGATCCTGATGAAAAGAAAATTGCCCTTAAAAGCAGGAGAATATTCCAAACAAACACCACAAAAACAATAGTTTTATAGCGGGAATAGAGGCAAAGAGATGATACATAATTAAACCTGATGGAGAATGTCCTTTTTGAAATAGCAACGCGATTTGTAAACGTAACCCCTGACAATTTTGACGAGGCGGTAAACCAATCCCTCCGGCAAATTGGTGAATTGTTTGGGGCGGATCGCTGTTATTTGTTTTTGAAAGATGAGGACTGGTTAAGTGTTTCTAACACTCATGAGTGGTGTGCATCGGGTATTCCCGGTCAAATAAATAATTTACAGGGTCTTCCCATGAAGGACCTACCCAACCTGTTGCCTGAGCGGGGAAAAAAGAACCCGTTTACCCTTCAGGACCCTGCTTCTTTATCCGGCTTGAGTGCTGTTGAAAAAGAGATCATTACGACCGGCAATATCCAGGCCCTGAGTTTTCAAACCCTGGAAAAAAGCGGAAAATTTTTGGGATTTTTGGGAGTAGACAGGGTAGAACGGTTCGGGCCTTTGCAAAAACGAGAGGAAAAATACTGGAAAATCATCACCGAAAATTTTACCGGACTGATTGATCGCATTCAAACGGAACAAAAACTGCTGGAAAGCAAACAGCGAATCTCCCTTGCGCTTGAATCCTCCAATGATGGCTACTGGGACTGGGATCTGTTTTCCGGGAAAGTAGTTTTTTCAGATTCCCGGAGGTCCTTTCAGGGTTATAATCTTAAGGAATACCCCTGTCATATTGAAGACTGGAAAGCCTTGATCCATCCTGCCGACCTTCCAGTGGTTGAGCAAAAACTCGAAGATCACCTCAAAGGCATTGAAACGGCCTTTTTATCGGAACACCGTATTAAAAACAGTCAGGGAGAATGGATTTGGTGGCAGGAGAAGGGCAGGCTTACCTGGAACGCACCCGAAAATAAACCCGGAAGAATGTTGGTGGTTTCCAAAAACATTCATAACAGGGTAATGGCCGATCGTCAAAAAGAATTGTATACCGCGAGGCTCGGCTTTTTATCCGAAGTGGCCATTGAGATCATGGAGCTGAGCACAGAGGAGGAAATTTTTAACTTTATCGGAAATAAGCTGCAATATTTTTTCGGAGAAGGAACGGTTGTGGTCAGTGCATACCGGGAAGCAGAAAAGGGCCTTTTTGTAAAATACATCAATGTTGGTGAAAAAACCCTGAAAGACCTGGAAAAGGTATTTGGGTTTCCGGTTTTTAACAAGAACTTTCCCCTGAATGCCGGGAGTTCCCCTTACCACAAACTGGTTCAGCATAATGTTCAGCAACCCAAAGAGGGATTAATGGGCTTGACCATGGGCAGCATTTCACAGGGAGACTGCAAAAAGCTTGAAAAACTGCTGAATGCGGAAAAAATACTGGTTTGCGGCCTACGCACAAGGGATACCCTTTTTGGGTCCCTGGCGTTGTTGCTCAGAGAGAAAGCCGAGGTAAACATCCCCTTCATTGAAACACTGGCCCGCATGGCTTCGGTTGCCCTTTCCCGGCTTGAATACCAAAAAGAGCTGGATCGTAGCCGCAAAAACTATCAAAACCTGGTTAACACCATTTCTGAAGGGCTGATCACCATTAATAGGAAAGGAAAAATCCTCTTTGTTAACAGACAACTGGAGGAGGCCACCGGGTTTCAGGAAGGCGAACTGGAGGGACAAAACATAAAAGACGCATTGGTTTTGCCGGAAGACCACATAATGCTGCATGAAAAAATGCGGGAAAGAGAAAAGGGGCTTGATGGAAAATACGAGATGCGTTTTCGCAAGAAAAGTGGAACCATCATCTGGATGCGCATCAGCAGCACCCCGTTTTTTGATTCGGAAGGAAGGTTTGTGGGATCTGTAGCTGTTACCAGCGACATCACCCGGGAATTGCAGGCTCAAAAGCTGGAGAAAGACCTGGAAGTTGCCCGCAGGGCCGCAGAAACCAAACAACAGTTTTTGGCCAATATGAGCCATGAAATGCGCACCCCCCTTAATGGCATTATCGGTACCACAGGTTTGTTATTAAAATCTGAACTGGACCGTGAGCAAAAAAAGATGCTTGAAATTCTTAAAGAATCCTCTGGCAATTTGTTATACCTGGTAAACAATGTCCTGGAAGTTTCTCGCACAGGATCCGGGAAAAAGAGTATTCGCAAAGACCGTGTTATGATCTCGTCCTTGCTGGAAAAGACCATCTCTCTTTTTAAGCCTGCAGCCATGCAGAAAAACATTTCCCTTAAAGCGGAAACTCCTGAAACCCTTCACTATACCATTGAAGCAGATGCGTATAGAATATCCGAAGTGCTTTCCAACTTCCTTGGTAACTCTCTCAAGTTCACCCCTAAGGGAGGGAAGGTAACATTAAAAGGAAGGTACAGGAAGGGAGGGGAAAGAAAATATTTTTTACGGCTGGAAGTGAAAGACACCGGACCAGGTATCAGGGAAGAAGACCAAAAATTTTTATTCCAGAAGTTTTCACAACTGGATCAATCCCTGAGCCGACCCCAGCAAGGGGCCGGACTTGGACTGGCCATTTCCAAAGACCTGGTTGAACTGATGGAGGGTACCATTGGCGTAGAAAGCAGCCCGGGAAAAGGCAGTTGCTTTTGGTTTGAAATACCGGTAAAACTTCTTGGAAAAAACGGGCATCATTCAAAACCCGGATTGGAAACGGCAGCCAACCTTGAGCTTGGTATGAAGGTATTGATTGTCGAAGATCAGTTTGTTAACTACCAGGTCCTTTCCATGATATTGAAGGGCTTCAAATGCAAGGTTGATGTATCTACTTCGGGAAAGGAGGTTTTTAAGCTTTTTGAAGAAGAAAAATATGATGTTATTTTAATGGACATCCGCCTTCCCGACATGGATGGCATTACGATCACCAAAAAACTCAAGAAAAAATACATAAAAGTCCCACCCGTAATCGCCATTACTGCCGAAGCTATGGAAGGAGACCAGGAACGTTTCCTGGAAGAAGGACTGGATGATTATCTTCCCAAACCGGTTAAAGAAGAGCAATTATATAAAAAATTAAAAAAATGGAAAGAAAGGAATTAATATCTTTGTGTCAACATTTTGTTCGGCATAGTTTTTGAATAAGCGAAAACATACGACCAAAGCATCTTTTAGCAACCTAAAAATAGATACGATGAAAAAGCTGTTATTTATCCCCCTGCTTGTAATGGTAGTTATGGCCGGAAGTTGTCAACGCCGCACGGTAACCCGCGTTGATCCCGATCGCACCATTGACCTGAGCGGACGCTGGAATGACACCGATTCCCGCCTTGTAGCCCAGGAAATGATCAATGATGTGCTGAGCCGCCCCTGGCTCTCCCGTTTTGAAGACAGAAACGAACGGGCACCGGTGGTCATTGTTGGGGAGGTGCGCAACCGAAGCCATGAACATATTGATGCAGAAACCTTTGTTCGCAATATGGAGCGGGAGTTTATCAATAGCGCAATGGTCAGGGTTGTTCAGGGTGCTGAATTCAGAGAGATGATGCGCGAAGAAAGGGCCGACCAGCAGGAGTTTGCCTCACCGGAAACCATGGCCCGCTGGCGCAGAGAGATCGGGGCCGACTATATGCTTACAGGCACCATGAACTCCATTGTAGATCAGCATGGCCGTGACAGGGTAATTTATTACCAGGTTAACCTGGAGCTTTCCGATATGGAAACCAATGAAAAAGTCTGGATCGGTGAGAAGCAAATAAAGAAAACGGTCAGGAACTAGGCCGTTTTTCCCTTAGGATAAACCTACAACCCTCAGGCTTCACAACCAGGCAGGAGGGTTTTTTATAAAGCCCTGAATCATGGCCAAAAAATACTATATCCTTTTTTTGGTGATCCTGCTGGCGGGATTTTCCGGTTGCCGCACTTATTATCAGCGGCAACAGGAATTTCATAACCATTTTGGTTCCGGAAAAATTGAGCAGGCGGCAGAGGTGCTGGAAAAAGACCGGAGGGCTGATCGCCGGAGAACCCGGCTGCTGCACCTTTTCAACCAGGGCATGGTACACCATATGCTGGGAAATTACCAGGAAAGCAACCGGTTTTTTGAAGAAGCCTACATTCTGGGGGAAGACTTTCTTACCAACTACATGGATGAAGCCCTTGCCCTGCTTACCAACCCCAACATGACCGAATACCGCGGGGAGGACTTTGAGTTGCTTATGGTGCATTACTACAAAGCCATGAACTATATTCAGTTAGGTGATTTTGATGCGGCCCTGGTAGAGTGCCGACGGCTCAGCATTCGCCTGGCAGCACTGCAGGACAAGTTTAAATCGGAAAACCGTTATAAAAGGGATGCTTTTATTCACAACCTCATGGGAATCATTTATGATGCCAGCGGGGATTACAACAACGCATTTATTGCCTATCGCAACGCTTACAACATATATACCGAAGACTACGCCTCGCTTTTTGGGGTAGAACCACCGCCCCAGCTTAAAAAGGACCTGATCCGCGCAGCCCATCGCACCGGCTTCCGCGATCAGGCAGCTTACTACGAAGAACGGTTTGATATGAAATACAACCCAGCCATGGATGCCGGTAGCGGCGACCTGGTCTTTTTCTGGCAAAACGGACTGGGGCCCGTAAAAGAAGAATGGAGCATCAACTTTACCATTGTAAGAGGGAGTGGAGGTCAGGTTAACTTTGTGAATGAAGAAATGGGCCTTTCTTTTCCTTTTTTCCTGGGTGGGAATTCCTCCGGAGATCTCGGAGACCTTCGTATTTTGAGGGTTGCTTTTCCAAAATATGTAGAGCGCAAGCCGGTTTATGCGGGTGCACGCCTTCGTACAGGCAACCGTTCCGCAAATCTGTATCTTGCCCAGGATATCAATGCCATTGCTTTCCAGTCTCTCGAAGACCGTATGCTTCGCGAGATGGGGCAGGCCCTGTTAAGGCTTGCCATCAGGCAGGCAGCAGAGCAGCGCATAAGAAAAGAAGATGAGCGCATCGGGGCCTTGTTTAGCATATTGGGGGCGGTGACCGAACAGGCCGATACCCGCAACTGGCAAACACTTCCCCACTCCATTCACTATTCGCGGATGGCCCTTCCCGAAGGGGATCACAGCCTGAACCTGGAATTGCTTCTGCCTAACGGAAATGTGGCCCGCACCTTAAATCTTGAAACCAATGTGCGCAGCGGCAGAACCACCTTTAAAAACTTTCACACCCTCGATGCCAGACCCCCGGGTGCACGGTAATATTGTTTGTTGTATAAATTCAAAACAACCGGTATCCCATACCCCATTCTACAAAGTCGGCCCGGAAAAGGTGAGACTTGATGGTTAAATTAATTTGAAGCCTGTCCCCAAGATAATGCCTGAAGCCGGCCCGGTTGTAAGTGCGGCCGTCTTCATCCTGACGGGCATACAAATACAGCCCCTGATGTACGATAAAGGAAGTATTGGAAAAAACCTGTTCGTAGGAAAGATGTATGCCGGGCTTAAGCAGGGAAAGTTTTCCCGATGGCTTCCGATCCTTTCGATTCAACACCTCTTTGTCGGACAACCCCCAGAACACATCGGCCCCAACACCTATGGCCGTTTTCACCGAAAGCCGCCTTCTGAGGGTTTGGCTCAGGGAAAACTCCAGGTATTTGGATCCTCCGGGAGGATAAAGCTCAGAATAACCCCCGGAAAGATAAAACGACAGGGAATATTTATCGGGTTTCTCAAAATTGGTTTCTCTTTCGGGAAGGGATGGTTCGGGTTGCAGTTTATAAACGAAGGCAACCCTTGCCGAGGGGATGTTAAGCCCCTTGTTTGGGGTCCTGGTTCTGCCGTTGCTGAAATGGGTCATGCTGA
>SL_3KL_010_SEDDRAFT_10002728_pt1 | contig 16094 bp, 8 predicted proteins | sample SodLakKL_010_SED_2_FD_10381 | JGI IMG/M metagenome (IMG submission 10381) | reverse complement strand
TTTTTTTTTGGTAGGCAGATTAATATTTGATCTTTCCTGGCTTGATTAAATCATTTTTAATACACAAATACCAACTTATCAAGGATTATAGATTTTCTGACTATAATAAAAAAAAGTTGAATCTTTGGATTAAGACAGCTAAATTAAAAAATTGAAAAAAAATAGCCATAAACCTGAAATCAGAAACAGACAGGGGGACCAGAGTGTGAAACCTCCTTAAGGATAAAAATTTGGAACATTCAATAAAAAAAAGAATCGAAGATGTAAGAAAGGCGCTTCAAGAAGAGAAACTGGACGCTTTAATGGTGCTGGTCGAGCAAAACCGGCGTTATTTGAGCGGTTATACCGGTGAGGATACTCAGTTTGACGAAACTGCCGGTGTACTTTTTATCACAGCTAATCATCTAATTCTGGCAACGGATTCGCGTTACCAGTTGCAGGCCCAAAATGAGGCGCCGTCATATGAAGTAATCTGTTATAAAAAAGGTCTTGAAAAAGAAATGTCCGGTATCGTTGATCGGCTTAACATCCGTACACTGGGTTTTGAGAGTGTGAGGCTTTCTTTTTCGCAATACCAGAAAATTCTCCGTGAACTTGATGCGCATCAACACCTCCAAACTGATCTGGTTGCATCTGAAAATATTGTCGAAAAGCTGCGGATGGTCAAAGAACAGCATGAAATTCAGGCGGTGAAGGATGCATTGACCATGGCGGAAAATGTTTTTTATGAGTTGATTGAACATCTTAAGCCCGGTATGACCGAAAAAGAGGTGTCCTGGCAGATGGAAAAACGAATGCGGGAAAAGGGGGCAGATGCACTATCATTTCCGACAATAGTGGCATCCGGCCCAAATAGCGCCCTTCCCCATGCCATACCCACCAACCGCAGAATCAAAGAGGGTGAACCGGTACTTTTTGACTGGGGCGTTAAGCTCAACGGGTATTGCTCTGATATTTCAAGGACAGTTATTCTGGGTCGTCCGGACGACCATTTCAAAAAAGTGTTTCAAACCGTTTATGAGGCGCAGCAAAAAGCCATTGAAGCCATGAAGCCGGGCATGACCGGCAAAGAGGTCGATAAAGTTGCTCGAAGTCTTATTGACGACACCGAATTTAAAGGAAAATTTTCCCACGGTCTTGGTCATGGCACAGGTCTGGCTGTCCATGAAGCACCGCGATTAAGCCCTTTAAAGGAGGACATGCTCGAACCGGGGATGGTATTTACCGTGGAACCCGGAATTTATATTCCGGACTGGGGTGGGATTCGGCTGGAGAATATGGTGGTAATGCGCGAGGATGGCGCCGAGGTGCTCAATGAATCTGATCCGGCCTTTTATCTTTTGAAAGGCTGAATTATGAATCCTGATTTACTGGTAGACCGCTTTATCCATTACCTGATGGTTGAAAAAGGTCTTTCCGGCAATACCATCGAATCTTACAGCATGGACTTGTCAAGATATGTGGATTTTTTAAAAAAAACAGGAATAAACAGCATTTCCAAAGATGACACCGCTCATATCCTGAGGCATCTGATTGAACTGAGAAAGGAAGGGTTGAATACCAGGTCCAGAGCAAGACATCTGGTAACAATCAGAGGGTTTTATCGTTTTTTAGTGCAGGAAAAAATCATTGAACATGATCCGGCACATATGGTGGATCTACCGAAACTTGGACTGAAGCTGCCTGATGTATTGTCGGTTGAAGACATTGAGCAGCTCTTGAAAGTTCCGGACCTGACAACACCCAGGGGACAAAGGGATTCCGCCATGCTGGAGTTGCTTTATGCTGCGGGATTGAGGGTCTCTGAACTGGTTCAGCTGAAAATTCAGGACATCAACCTGGAGGCTGGATTTGTAAGGGTATTTGGGAAAGGTTCCAAAGAACGCATCGTGCCGGTGGGAAATTTTGCCAGGGAAAAAGTCGCGGATTATATCAAACATGGCAGGCCCTACTTGCTGAAAACCATTCCAAGTCAGTATCTTTTTGTGGCGAGAGCCGGAAAACCCATGACCCGTCAAGGGTTTTGGAAACTCGTTAAAAAATATGCAAAAATAGCCGGCATTTCAAAAACCATCACCCCCCACAGTTTTCGGCACTCTTTCGCCAGCCATCTTCTGGAGGCCGGGGCGGACTTGCGATCAGTACAGCTAATGCTGGGCCACGAGGACATTTCCACCACCCAGATTTATACGCACGTGGCAAGGGAGCATCTCCAACAGTTGCACGAAAAATATCATCCCCGGGGTTAACATTCTCCATGGCTTGACAATATCGTCAAAATTTTATACAAAGACTAATTTAATTTATTCAATTAGTAAAAATACCATTCGTCGGGAAGGAACAGGCAGTGCAAATGGCATCGATCAATCAGGTACCGCTTTGGTGGCTCAATGGGTCCAACTCCCCGGAGATGGGGGTGGACGCCTTACAAAAGGCGTTATTGCGGTTGAGCCGGCCCTTTTTTTTGCTTGATATCGATGGTCAAATGGGTGTTGCTTACGATGGAGGGTTGAGTTTTGATTCCCGTGTTCCGGGAAAAAAAGAGACGCTGCCCCTGCTTGCCTATGTTCCTGCCGGTCATCCGAAAAACCTTGGGGATCCCCTTTTTAAACAAAGACATGGCCTGACCTACGCCTATGTCGCCGGGGCTATGGCCAACGGAATTACATCGGTGGAAATGGTCCGGGTTATGAGCGAGGCAGGGATGCTGGGGATGTTTGGTGCAGCCGGATTGTCAGTTTCCGGGATTGAAGATGCCGTGTTGGAGTTGCAGCGTTTGCTCAAAGGCCGCCCGTTTGGTTCCAATCTTATCCACAGTCCGAGCGATCCCGAGCACGAGATGGCAGTGGTCCGGCTCTACTTAAAGCACAATGTTCGCTTGGTAAGTGCGTCGGCTTATTTAAGCCTCACGCTTCCCCTTGTATATTATCGTGTCAAGGGTATTTTTCGAAATCACGAGGGCAGCGTTGTCTGTCGCAATAAGGTGATCGGTAAGGTTTCCAGGATTGAGGTTGCCAAAAAATTCATGTCGCCGCCGCCGGAAAAAATATTACAACAGCTGGTGGAGAAAAAATTGATTACCCGTGAAGAGGCTCTTTTAGCGGGGGATGTTCCCGTAGCGGATGATATCACCGCGGAAGCCGACTCCGGCGGACACACTGACAATCAGCCGGCCATAGCCCTGTTGCCAACCATGCTGGCGCTTCGCGATGAGATGGTGTCGAAGTTCAACTATCAGACCCCTATTTGTGTTGGACTTGCCGGAGGCATTGCCACACCGGCATCCACCGCCGCAGCTTTTGCCATGGGGGCTGCCTATGTCCTTACCGGCTCAATAAACCAGTCATGCCTGGAAGCCGGTACATCCGAAAAGGTTCGGTGTATGCTGGCAGAGTCTTGCCAGGCCGATGTTACCATGGCCCCTGCCGCCGATATGTTCGAAATGGGTATCAAAGTGCAGGTATTAAAACGCGGCACCATGTTCGCCTTCAGGGCGGCAAAGCTCTACGAGCTTTACTCCCAATATGATTCTATCGAGGATATCCCCCGGAAACAAAGGGACATGCTGGAGCGGGACTATTTCAAATGCGGTTTTGAACAGGTTTGGGAACAGACCAGAGCTTTTTTTCAGAAATGTGATCCAAGGCAGATGCTTCTGGCGGAGAAAGATCCCAAGCATAAAATGGCATTATTATTTCGATCCTATCTCGGACAATCATCCAGATGGGCTTCTTCGGGCGATCCCGATAGAATAATCGATTATCAGATATGGTGCGGGCCTTCCATGGGGGCTTTTAATGAATGGGTGAGAGGTTCATTTTTGGAAAAACCCGAAAACAGAAAAACGGTCACTTTAGCTATGAATTTGTTGTTCGGCGCTTCACTGGCCACGCGTGTCAACTGGATGAGATTTCAGGGAATAACCATACCGAAAAGCATCGGACATTTTTCTCCTCGAACCGATGATGAGATAGCGATGCTTCTGTCAGATAATTTTTAACAACCCATTATTATAAAGGTTTTTTACAATGACCCGAAATGTTCCTGTGGCCATTATTGGCATGGGATGTTTTTTCCCGAAATCCCCGGGAATAAAACAATACTGGCGGCTTTTGTACAAAGGTGAGGATGCTGTTTCCGAAGTTCCTTTGACTCACTGGTCAACAAAGGACTATTTTGACGAAGATCCCAACACACCGGACCATGTTTACTGCAAGCGGGGTGGTTTTTTATCTCAAGTCTCTTTTGATCCCACTGAATTCGGTATTCCGCCGGCATCTCTGGAAGCAACAGATACTTCTCAACTTCTTGGCCTGATTGCAGCCAAAATGGCCCTTGAAAATGCCGGTTACCATGCAGATAAAGAATTTGACCGGTCAAAAGTTTCGGTTATACTGGGTGCCACCGGAACCCAGGAACTTGTGATTCCTTTGGGAGCCAGGCTGGGGCATCCCCATTGGCGAAAGGCACTGAACGCTTGTGGGATAACCGGCACGAAAGCCGATGAAATTGTCAAAAAAATTTCCGAATCTTATGTGCCCTGGCAGGAAAATTCATTTCCGGGGTTACTGGGAAATGTTATTGCCGGAAGAATCTGCAACCGTTTGGACCTGGGGGGAACCAATTGTGCTGTGGATGCCGCCTGTGCAAGCTCCATGAGTGCCATCCATCTTGCTTTGCTTGAACTGGTATCCGAAAAAAGCGACATGGTGGTTACCGGAGGTATTGACACTCTCAATGACATTTTTATGCACATGTGCTTTGCAAAAACGCGCATCCTTTCTCCTACCGGAGATGCCCGTCCTTTTTCAAAAGATGCCGATGGCACCGTTCTGGGTGAGGGTATCGGCATGATTGTACTGAAACGTCTTGTGGATGCCCAAAAACACGGTGACCGAATTTATGCGGTGATTAAAGGTATCGGATCATCCAGTGACGGAAAATCCCAAAGCATATACGCTCCCCGTTCCGAGGGTCAGATGCAGGCCCTGAATTCAGCCTACGTGCAGGCCGGGATTGACCCTTCCACGGTTGAACTTGTGGAGGCTCATGGCACGGGAACGCGGGTAGGAGATCTGGTCGAGTTTCAGGCCCTGTCAAGGGTGTTTCAAAAAGTTCCTGAAAACCATTGTGCACTGGGTTCGGTAAAATCAAACATCGGTCATACCAAAGCTGCCGCCGGTGCCGCAGGCATGATCAAGGCGGTTCTGGCACTTCATCATAAGGTATTGCCCCCCACATTGAAAGCCGATACCCCTGACCCGGCACTCAATATTCATAAAAGCCCTTTTTACCTGAATACCCGAAGCCGACCCTGGCTAAAAAACGACAAACATCCTCGAAGAGCCGGGGTGAGCGCATTCGGATTTGGTGGAAGTAATTTTCATGTGGTCTTGGAAGAATACGAACCAAAAAAAACATCACCTTCCTGGCAGGGTTCCGTTGATATTTTTGCACTCTCCTCTTTTGACCGGAACAATCTTGAAAAACAACTCCATGAAATAAAACAATCGGCAGAGAAAACACACTCGTACAATGATATTGCCCATGCCGCCTTGAAAACCCGCAATACCTTTTCCCATGAGGATCCATACCGGCTTCTTTTTCCCATAAATCCTGAATTATCTTTTCCGGAACAAGTGCAGAAGGTTCATCAGGAATTTTCACAAAACAGCACTGACCAGATACTAAACAGTCGGCGTATTTATTTGGGAGGTCCCGACAAGGCCGGCAAGCTGGCTTTTGTGTTTCCAGGACAAGGCAGCCAGTATGTCCATATGGGATGCGATTTAATCTGCACATTCCCTGAGGCTCTGGAACGTCTGGAAAAGGCCGAACTTCAATTTAGAATGAATAATGATCTTTGGTCTCTTACGGATTATTTATATCCCAAAATGTATAATGATGATCAAAAAAGTCCGAAAAGCGAGCATGATCTTAAACTTCGCCAGACCCATATCGCCCAGCCCGCCATCGGTGCTGTCAGTTTTTGCCTTTCCAGGATATTAAACAGATTCAATGTTTCTCCGGAGGCTGTTTGCGGGCACAGCTTTGGGGAACTCACTGCCCTTTGGTCAGCAGGTCGCATTTCCGATGAAGATTTTTTGTTACTGAGTGTTCACCGGGGCAGGCTCATGGCAAAAGCCTCTGACGGTCGCGGAGTAATGACAGCCGTCAAAGCTCATGCGGACAAACTTGAAAAATTAATCCAGCAGGAAAAAATCGAGGTTATTGTCGCCAATAAAAACTCCAGGGAACAAACCGTTTTGTCCGGTCTGGAAAAACATATGGCCAAAGCGGAATCTATCTGCCGGGAAAAAGGCTTTGTTTTTCGCAGACTTCCGGTTTCGGCTGCTTTTCACACACCCATGATGAAAGATGCACGGGATGGTTTTTATAAGCTTCTTTCCCAAGTCAGTTTTAAAGATTCCCGAATTCCGATTTTTTCCAATACTACAGGGAAAACCTACCCGGATTGCCCAGAAGATACCCGCAATCTTTTGGCAAACCAGATAGTATTTCCTGTGGATTTTGTAGGTGAAATTGAAAGTATGGTTCAATTCGGTGCCCGTACTTTTCTTGAAGTGGGTCCCGGAAAGGTGCTCACGAATTTAATTCAAGCAATTTTAAAAGATTATCCTGACTGTCATGCTCTGTCCATTGATCATTCCAGTGGAAAGGCTGACGGTTGTACCGATCTTGCCCACAGCCTGTGTTACCTGGCCGCCATTGGTCATCCGGTCAAACTCGACCAATGGGAGCAGCCCCTGGAAAACAATGTTCGCAAGCAAAAAATGAGTGTGGCCATTTCCGGAGCCAATATCCGGGTTGCATCAAAAAAAATAAAACAGAACGTAAAAAATGGAACACCCAAAGCCAGAGAAACGAATTCAGAACATTCAGCACATAATAATTCAGAACATTCACCACATAATAAGGTGCCTGTACAAGATGTCTCTCCGGATCTGAAATTATCCGGTAAAATCAGTAACATGTCGAAACAATCCCCAAATAATCAGCAGAGGATTATGAACGATCGAAACAAAAACTTTCCGGATCAGATTCAAAGCGCATTGAAAGTTGTCCAGGATGGTATGAAGTCCATGCAGGCTTTGCAGATGCAGACCGCTGAAACACACAAGAAATTTCTTGAAACTCAGACCGAAACCGGACGAATGCTTCAGCAAATGATGGCCCATACCCAACGGCTGGCTGAAACCGCCATGGGTTCGAATTTTAATGAGATCCCGGCACAGAGCCCTGCATGCCATAACAACCGGTCCCATCCCATTGAATCCCAAAATGCAGCGATAGAAACAGAAAATGAATATCACCCCCCGGCTCAAAACAAGGCTTTGGAAAAACCTCAAAGTGACCGGCTGAAAAGGTCCCTTTTATCTGTGGTCAGTGAGCTTACAGGATACCCTCCGGAAATGCTCGATCTGGATATGGATATCGAGTCGGATCTGGGAATTGATTCCATCAAACGGGTGGAAATTCTGTCTGCTTTGGAAGAAAAAATACCGGATCTTCCTTCCGTATCCCCCGAGCAGATGGGGCGTCTTAAAACCCTCGGACAAGTTATGGAGCAATTGACCGCCGGTGATCCTGAAATAATGACTGATAATCCTGAAAAGCAGGTGGATTCTATTCAAAAGACCGGAGTAAATGCCGGCCAGGAAAAAGATGACCGGGTGACCGGTGAACTTCTGAGTGCCGTTAGTGAAATGACAGGCTATCCCGTCGAAATGCTTGGGATGGATATGGATATCGAGTCGGATCTGGGAATCGATTCCATCAAACGGGTGGAAATTTTATCTGCTTTGGAAGAGCGACTTCCGGGGATTCCCCACGTTTCTCCCGAAATCATGGGTAAATTGAAAACCCTGGAACAAATCGCTGCGCACCTGGCGCAGAAAACCCCTGAGGTGACCGGTTCACAAAACCAGGTTGCAGGTATACAGGCTAAAACAGGTTCAGGAAATCAAGAGATTATCGAAGAACCTCTTCTTACAGTGGTAAGTGAACTCACCGGATACCCTCCGGAAATGCTCGGTCTGGATATGGATATCGAGTCAGACCTGGGAATTGATTCCATCAAGCGGGTGGAAATTCTTTCGGCTCTGGAAAGCAGAATACCGGATATGCCTTCGATTACTCCGGATCAGGTGGGTAAATTGAAAACCCTGGGAGAAATTTTAAATTATCTGAGCGGCAATATTTTTTCCGATGTGCTCCCACCTCATGAACAGCATACGGATAAAAGTGCAAAGAGTTATGTTGACGAACCCGGAGAGGTGAATGAAGGTTTTTCTGCAACTGTACAACCGATTGAAAGACAGGTGGTCAATCTTGAAGATTCTCCGGAAATATCCCCGGATCATATGTTGCTTCCGGCCGGAAGAAAACTGCTGGTGGCCGGTTTGGACCATAGTATGTCAACAAATTTGGTTAAACAATTTGTGGCGCACAATGTTGATGCGGAATGTATTTCCATGGATGCCCATAAGCATATAGAAACAATTCCCAAAGCTTCAGGCCTGGTCATTCTTGGCAATCATGATGCAGAAAAATCTTTTTTATGCGATGCGCTCATGCTGGCAAAAGCCACATCCGGGGATCTTCAGGATTCTGCCCTGGAGAGCTGCGCTCTGTTTGCCACAGTTTCTTTTATGGACGGTGGCTTTGGTTTTAGCCAAAAAGGTTTTTTAAACCCCGAACAAGGAGGGTTGGCAGGTCTGGTGAAAACCGCAGCCAGGGAATGGTCCGGTGTTACCTGCCGCGCTTTGGATATTGATCCTGATATTCAAAATAACCTTCAAACCTCCCATCGGATTGTATCGGAGCTTTTGGCCAGAAATACGGATAGCTGCCCGGAAACAGGTTTAAGCTTCAACAGTCGTGTAAAGCCTGTTCTGGTATCTGCACCTGATTATGAAGGATCCCTTGCAATCGGTGCCGGCGATGTGGTTCTGGTCACTGGCGGTGCCCGGGGAATTACGGCTCAGGCCGCACTTGCACTGGCCCAAGAAACACCTGCCACGTTTATTCTCATGGGAAAAAGCCCTTTGCCGGATTCCAAACCTGAATGGTTAAAAGGTCTCAGTGATGATCATGCCTTGAAAAAAGCGGTAATCCTGAACTTATCCCAAGAAACGGCGGCACCGACACCTGCACAGGTGGAACAATTTCTAAAAAAACACAAGGCTGCTGAAGAAATCAGGGAAAATATCGAAAAGCTTGCCCGAAAAGGGGCGACGGTCCGCTATGTATCCGCTGATATCTGTGACGAAAATACCGTGCATGATGTAATGGCCAATATCCGGGCGGAATTCGGCCCTGTCAAAGCCGTTATCCACGGCGCGGGGGTGCTGGAAGACCGGCTGATTAAAGAAAAGACCGCCGAACAATTTAACAGGGTGTACGACACCAAGGTCAGGGGTTTGAAAAACGTGCTAAAAGCATGTACTGATCCACTATCATACCTGATATTCTTTTCTTCGGTAGCAGGCCGCTTTGGCAATGCTGGACAAGCCGATTATGCAATGGCTAATGAGGTTTTAAACAAAATGGCCTGTGTGGAGGCTTTGTCCCGCCCGGATTGTCGTGTGGTCTCAATCAACTGGGGTCCATGGGATGGCGGAATGGTCACCGAATCGATAAAAAAATCGTTTGAAGCAAGAAACATCCCTCTCATTCCGATGGAAAGCGGTGGAAAGTATCTGGTTCAGCAAATGCGTGCACCGGCCGGCGCACCTGTCGAGGTGGTTATCGGAGCCCCTATTTCCAATGACGATCATGATTCTGACACAAAGCAAAATTCCCTTGGGCAGCCACTGCCCTCAGTAAAAAAAATGCCGACGCAATATCCTCTCTCCTTGAGTTTCAAACGGGAACTCGACCTGCAAAAATGCCCTGTTTTAGGAGCACATATTCTTGGAGGAAAACCGGTGGTTCCCTTTGCGCTTATGACCGAATGGCTTGGGTGTGGCGCCCTGCATGAAAACCCAGGGCTGGTTCTCCAGGGACTCGATAACCTTCATGTGCTAAATGGTATCAAGCTGGAGCAGGATAAAAAAACAATTCGTCTGATGGCGGGCAAAGCACGCAAAAAAGGGGACCGTTTTGAAGTGGATGTGGAAATCCGGGATGGTTTCAAAGACGGCGTGGAAGTCATTCATTCCCGGGCCAAGGCCATTTTGGGCGATGAGCTTTTGCAGGCCCCGGTTTTTGACAAGTCCTCATATATTGCTGCCGAAAGTTTTTCCAAAAATATGAATGAAATCTACGACCAGATCCTTTTTCATGGTGTACCCCTTCAGGGTATTCAGAGAATAATCAGTTGCAGCCCCGAATTCATGGTGGCTCATGTAGCATGTGCGCCTTCTCCTGAAAAATGGATGGAAAATCCTGTGCGAAGCCGATGGATAGCCGATCCTTTGGTGCTTGATTGTGCGTTTCAGATGTCAATTATCTGGTGTTTCCAACAAAAGGGAATGGTATGTCTTCCCAGCTACTCAGAGTCCTACAGACAATATCGCCGAAAATTTCCCGAAGGCGGCATTACAGCCGTTTTGGAAATTCAAAAGGTGAGCCAAAGAAAACTTCAAGGAGACTTTATTTTTTTAGATGACCAGGATTGCGTGGTCGCGCAGCTTCTCGGCTATGAAGCACTTATGGATCCCAAGCTGATCAATGCTTTCCGCTGATTTTCGATCATCAAGTTTTTTAGGCCCAAAGTCTCCAATGAATGTGGGAGCCATTTTAAATGACGATTCAATTGTTGCAATCATTGAAGCCGGTTTTTACAAAACTATTTCTCGTCATGATCGGCGGAAGCCTCGGAGCTGCGGCACGGTATGGGGTGGGAATCCTTGCCGGTAAATATTTGGGTATCCGATTTCCTTACGGCACACTGATTGTCAATCTGACAGGATGCCTTCTAATCGGTGTTTGTTTTGCTCTCATCGAAAAAACCAACTGGCTGGGGCCGTCAACACGACTGTTTTTAATGACCGGATTTTTAGGCTCGCTGACCACCTTTTCCACCTATGCCATTGAAACCCTATACGCCATAAGAAGCGGAACCTTTTCCATTGCTGCGTTGAATTTTTTTTTAAATAATATGCTGGGTCTTGCCCTTGTTTTGGCAGGTATATGGCTGGTTCAGGTATTGATCAGAACTTAAGAAATAATACTTCAAACTTTTTCCCATGCCCTTAAAATACAGTGTCATCGAAATATTTACCAATGAAGAAGCCCGGTTTGACAGAAAACAGGTTCAGGAGGCTGTTGTTGAGCATGTGCGCGGGTTGAAAATTGCCGCCAGGTGCATAGTAACCCGGGGAGTTCAGGGATGCTATGAAAGCGGCGAAATTGTATCAAAAAAAATCCTGGATTTATCCTATAACATGCCAATTAAAATTGAAGTGGTACTTCCTTTTCCGGAACTTGAAACCGTTTTGCCCGAAATTGAAGCCATAGTTACCGAAGGCATTATCGGAATCAGGCATATGGATATCCATGTTCATACGGCAAGCAGACATCTGTTTCCCCGCCATCTGAAGGTAAAAGATATCATGACCTTTTCACCTCAAACGATTACCCCTGACACACCCATAAAAGAGGTTGCCAAAACACTTCTCTCTTCAAGATTCACGGGAATTCCCGTTGTGGATTATAATAAAAATCCTGTAGGAATCGTTACGCAGGGGGATCTTATTTACCGAGGCCAACTTCCCATGAGATTGGGTTTGCTATCGGTGTGTGATCCGGAAACTCTGAGTGATAGTCTTGAATTTCTTCCGGAAAAGCCGGTGGAAAAAATCATGTCTAAGCCTCCTGTTTGCATTGGGGAAGAACAATTTGCCACGGAGGCTGTCGAGCTGATGATTTCCAAAAACCTGAAACGCTTGCCAGTCTTAAATCAGGATGGTGTCATCACTGGGGTATTATCCCGTATTGACATATTCCGAACAGTGATGCGTGAATCACCCGACTGGGAAGATTTCAAGTGTCGACAGATCCGGGTGAAAAACCTGAACACGGTTTCCGATATTATGCGAAAGGACGTGCAGGTGGTAGGTCCCGAGGCTTCGGTGGAAGAAGTTATCCGCATCATAGATTCAAACGACATTCAACGGGTAGCCGTGGTGGACAATGACGGGTTTTTTATGGGTTTAATACTGGATCGGGATTTGCTGACCGCATTTTCCGAAAAAACCTGCGGCATCTGGAGTTTTTTTAAAAGCAAATTGCCATCGAGGGACAAAGAAAAACAGCGTCAGGAAGTTTTGCAGTGTGTGCAATCGGCAACAGCCGCTGATGTCATGAATACTGATGCGGTGACTGTCAAGGAAGATACCCCTTTGCAAACGGCATTGGAATTAATGACCCAAAAGTTCTTAAAACAGCTTCCGGTTATCGATGCCGAGGGAAAATTCAAAGGCATGATCAGTCGCGATTCACTGTTGAAAACCGCAGCAGCACAATGAGTAACCAATGTTGCGTCTCACCCGGAGCATGGGTGCGAGAAAAAAATGCAAAAGCACAGCTTTTGCACTCCTTCAACAAAGCACCCATCACCCCCAAGCCTGTTACAATCAGTATTTTTCATTAAATTTTTGTTCGGATTCTTCCGAACCTATCAAGATCATCTCATCATCCCTTTTTAAAACCATGTCCGGTTCCGGATTGATTAACAGTTCCTCGCCTCTTTTGATAGCAATCACACTGCATCCGGTTTTTTCCCGAATTCCAAGCTCTAATAGCCGCTTGTTTTCCATTTTGCCGTTAAGAACAGTTTTAAACACGTTCAATCCCTCTGAAAGCATGAGTATTTTCTCGGGTTTCAGCAGGTTCATGATGGTGGTGGTGCATAAAGAACTAAAAGACATGACCAGGTTTGCACCGGCACGATGAAGGGTGTTGATGTTTCTATCCAGGCTGGCCCGGCTGATGATTTGAACATCAGGACGCAGCCTTCGGCAATAGATAGTCAGGTAGATGTTCAGGTCATCGTTGTGGGTGGTGATAATAATCGAGGGGGACTCATTGATGCCGGCTTTGAGAAGAATGTCAAGGTCGCTTGCGTTTCCATGAATAAAATGCTCATCTTTTGCGGCAATCCCTGTCTTTTTTTCAACGACCCGGTATTGAATATTCCTCTTTTTCAGAGCTTCAGCCACTGATTTTCCAACACGTCCTCCTCCCAGTATCAGTACCGGCCCTTTTGACATATTACGGTAACCATGGCTCCCGATCAGTTTGTCGTACTGGTCGAGCTGTTCCTCATTGCCGGCCAGAACAAGGACCGTACCTTCTCCAAGAATTGTTTGCGGTGTCGGCACCTTGAACATCCCCTGCTCCCAAATTCCGACAACATTCACCCCGGTAACCTGTCTTAACTTGCTCTCAGCCAGAGTCTTTCCCTGAATGGGGGTTCTCATAACCGGCGTTTCAGCGATTAGAAGGCTGTCAAAGCCTCCGATAACATTGGCCTTCATGCTGACCCCAAGTACTCTTCGACCAAGGGTTCTGCCTAACATCCTGGTGAACTGAAACACGTAACTGCTTCCGGCCAACTGAAGAATATCGACGGAATCCTGTGAATCGGCATTGGTGATGGTTATCACCTGGTCGCAGATTTCCCGGATGGTAAAAATTATGTTGGTGCTTACGACATCCTCATTTAAGACCACTACCATGGATGCATAATGAACCCGCAGGCGCCTGAAAGTTTCAGGATTGTCAGGTTCACCCACCACTATTTTATAGCCCATATCATGCAACTCCAAAGCCCGGGAAAGATCCGATACAAGGATCACGTAAGAAATACCGTATTGGGTAAATTTTTCAGTCAGGTTGGCTGCAACATCATCAAAATGGGTCAAAATAACATGATCGGAAACCGTATCCGGTACCGAACGCGGCGCACGAGCCCTGTTTTGTGCTTCCAGCCAGGGAGCATAAAAAAACTGGATGAAGGTAAACGGAAGCATAACCAGCAACAACACAATACCGTTAAGAAGAACAATAACGGAAAATACCTTTCCAAGATCACTGTGGAAAGTAATATCTCCGAATCCCAGGGTGGACATTACCGTCAGGGTCCAGTAAAGTCCCGTGATCCAGCTGTATTCACGCCCCTCATACAGCATCACCAAATGAAACAGCACACTGTATATGACAAAGAAAAGAACGAGTACCAAAGCAAATTTCAACAACAATCGGGTGTTGGCTTTTCTTGCATTCTCGCGCAACAGCGTTAACAACTGTGAAACTAAAAATTTCATGTATTTTTTAAGTTTTAAGTTTTAAGTTTCTATAACTTTAGCTTGGTTCGCAATATTTTTTGTGCTTTCGGTTCGCCATGGACCAGTTTAATATGCCTTGGCTTTATGGATTTGGCCCAGGCCAGAAGCTGTGTCTGGTCGGCGTGTGCTGAATAGCCGGAAAGTTGATGAACCACTGCGCGGATCGGATAGAATATGCCGTCGAGCATGACCCGGCCCTCTTTTCTCCTGGCTTGTCTCAAAATTTCCCGCCCGGGCGTGCCTTTGGCCTGGTATCCCACAAAAAGAATATCCGTTTTTGGATTATCGATACAGTTTTTGAGATGTTCCACGATGCGCCCGCCGTTACACATGCCGCTTCCCGCCAGAATGATGGCCGGTCCGGAATAATCGAGGAGCCTTAGATGATCCATATAGCGCTCCACGGAATAAAGGTTGTTGAAATCAATTGGGTGATCACCTTTTTGAAGCAACCCTTTGGCCTCCTTATCCCAGTATTCGGTAAGTTTTGAATATATTTTGGTGATTTTTAATCCGAGTGGTGAATCCAAAAAAACCGGGATTTTGTTTTTTAACGCGGTTTGATGGGGTTCTGAAAAAAGACGGTCCATTTCATAGATAAGCTCCTGGGTTCTTCCCAAAGCAAAAGCCGGAATCAACACCTTGCCATTATCCAACAAAGCCTTGTGCAAAATGTCTCCCAGGCGCTGAAGCCGTGTCATCCGCTCCTCATGGATTCGATCACCGTAAGTCGATTCCAACAACAGAAGATCACAAGGCGCAGGAATATCAGGATCAGGAAGGATAGGAGTGTTTTTGGCACCCAGATCTCCTGAAAAGACAAAACCGGACCCGCCATTGATATCAAAGCGTATCCAGCAGGACCCCAGGATGTGCCCTGCTCTTCCAAAAAGAAAATGAATGCCTTTTCCCAGGTTGAAAGATTCGTTATATTCGAATCCCCAAATTAAATTCTTTATATCCTCGAGAATCTTTTCCTTTTCATCCGGAAAATAGGATGTAAACTCCAAAGCATCTTCCAGCATCGGAATTACCAGTGCTTTTGTACCATGGGTACACAAGATTTCACCCCTGAATCCTTCCCGAATCAACTCAGGCAAGCGGCCAATATGATCGATATGGGCATGGGTGAGAAACACAAAATGGATTTCCGAGGGTTTCACCGGCCATCGGGCCAGCGGCAAGGCTTTATCCTCACCCATGGTAATACCGCAGTCAATGAGTATATTCAGGTCGCTGCTTTGAAGAAGATGACAGGAACCCGTAATGCATTTTTCACCACCAATATGGGTAATCTTGAAAATCCTGACCTCCCTCCTTTTCTTATGGTTTTTTCAGTATCATACGACGATCAAATTCCATTTGCAAGCAAACAGAAAAAAAGGAGGATGGAGTGCAAAAGCTGAGCTTTTGCAAAAAAGAAAAACAAGCGCGCGGAGAAAAATTCTGGTTATAACGGATTTGGGGGTGATTTGATTATAGAATATCAACAGTGGAAGCCTGTAGGGGCGGGTTCCAAACCCGCCCTCGTTCCAAATTACCCAAGTGTTGCATTGAGCCATATATATTAAGTTACCTCAAACGTCATTCAATTCATGTAACCAGAGAATAATTTATACCCTGGTTCACACCCAAAGCATGGCAACGAGAAAAAAATGCAAAAGCACAGCTTTTGCACTCCTTCAACGAGTCACACCCAAAGCATGGCAACGAGAAAAAAATGCAAAAGCACAGCTTTTGCACTCCTTCAACGAGTCACCCCCAAATCCGTTATAAGCA
>SL_3KL_010_SEDDRAFT_10002727_pt1 | contig 16097 bp, 13 predicted proteins | sample SodLakKL_010_SED_2_FD_10381 | JGI IMG/M metagenome (IMG submission 10381) | reverse complement strand
ACGGCGAGCCGGCTGGAGGGAGTACGCCCCGACACAGCGAGCAGATCGGCGTGCGTAGTAGAAGGGCGGTGTGATATGCGGGCTGGGATGTCCCCTGGCGACGCGGAACAGCCCGGCGCGGGTGGGATGCCCGCGTCGGGCAGTCTTCACGGAGTCCCGGGGAGAACGATCATGAGGAAACCTGATGGCCAGCAATGACGTGCGGTTGACTGTCCCTGGCATGGGAAGCGATCACTGTGCCGGCATCATCGCCTCATCACTTCGGCGTCTGGACGGGGTGCTCGACGTGCAGACGAATATTGCAGCGCATCGCGTTCAGGTCACTTACGAGCCCGGCAAGCTGGACGATGGGGGTATCCGTCGTGCTGTGGAAAGGGCGGGCTATGACGTCGCGGCCATATCCGGCGGCGGCGTGCAGCGTGTGCAGTTGACGGTGCCCGGCATGGGCTCCGACCACTGCGCGGGAATCATCCGCAGCACGCTGGAGCGGCTGGACGGTATCGAAGGGATCGAGACCAATATCGCCAACCACCACGTCACGGTAGCCGTGGCCGCCGGCGGCCCGGATACCGAGGTACTGCGGCAGGCGGTGGAGAAGGCCGGCTACGACGTGGCGACGGTCAGCACGCAGGGAGCAGCGGATGCGGGCTCCGAAGCGGAGATCGAGGAAGCCTACCTGAGCCAGGCCTGGAAGCGGCTGTGGATCGCGGCCATTCCCACCACGCTGATCATGATCCTGATGATGCCGCACATGTTCTGGCAGCCCATCCCGGGGTACCTGGCGATCATTGCGGTCCTCGCCTTTCCCGTGGTGTTCCTCTATGGCGGCGCCGCCACGCACAAGGCCTCCTGGCGGTCGCTGACCAATCGCAACGCCAACATGGATGTGCTGATATCGATGGGCAGTCTGCCGCCCTACCTGATCGGGCTCGTGGGCTTCCTCTACCCCATGACCTCGTTCATCGAGATGGCCGCCACCATCATGACTTTCCACCTGCTCGGCCGTTATCTGGAAAACAAGGCCAAGGGACGGGCCTCCCAGGCCATTCGCCGGCTACTGACCATGGGGGCGAAGACCGCACGCGTTGAGCGCGACGGCGAGGAAGTGGAAGTGGCGGTGAAGGAACTGCAGCCGGGCGACATCATGGTGGTGCGCCCGGGAGACAAGATCCCCACCGATGGCGAAGTGGTGGAGGGCGAAAGCCACCTGGACGAATCCATCGCCACCGGCGAATCCATACCCGTCTACAAGAGCGCGGGTGACGCTGTCATCGGCGCAACCATCAACAAGGAGGGCAGGCTGCGCGTCAAGGCAACGCGGGTCGGCGGCGATACCTTCCTGTCCCAGGTCATCCGCCTGGTGGAACAGGCCCAGGGCTCCCGGGTGCCGATCCAGGAGTTCGCCGATCGCATGACAGGCCGTTTCGTGCCACTGGTCATCCTGATCGCAATGGCCAGCCTGGTAGCCTGGTTGCTGATCCCGGAGACCCTGCGCCCGATCCTGGACTGGGGCGCCGGTTTCCTGCCATGGGTCAATCCGGAGGCGGCCGTGCCGGTGCTGGCCATACTCGCTGCGGTCGCCGTGCTGGTCATCGCATGCCCCTGTGCGCTTGGGCTGGCCACACCAACGGCGTTGATGGTGGGTTCGGGTCTTGGGGCCGAACGCGGCATTCTGATTCGCTCCGGCGAGGCCATCCAGACCTTCAAGGACGTCAAGGTCATGGTCCTGGACAAGACGGGCACCATTACCCGCGGTGAGCCGAAACTGACCGAGGTCGTAGTAGCCGCTGATACCGACGAGAACGCTCTGCTCACCCTTGCGGCCTCGGTGGAGAATGCCTCGGAGCATCCCATTGCCCGCGCCATTGTCGACGGCGCCCGCGAGCGAGGCGTGCAGCCGGGCGAGGTCAGCGAATTTCGCTCCACCGGCGCGCGGGGCGTTTCCGGCAGGGTGGGCGGCGAAAACGTGCTGATCGGCAACCGCCGCCTGCTGGAGGAGGAGGGTGTTTCCGGTCTCGGTGCGCTGGACGACGCGCTCCAGGACCTGGAGATGCGGGGCCGCACCGCGGTCATCGTCGCCTCCGATGGTCAGGCGCGCGGAATCGTGGCCGTCGCCGACACCATCAAGGATGAATCCGTCGGCGCCATTCGCGGCATGCATGAACTGGGCTTGTACGTAGTGATGGTCACCGGCGATAACGAGCGCGCCGCGCGCGCTGTTGCCGATGAGGTAGGTATTGACGAGGTTCAGGCCGGTGTGCTGCCGGAGGGAAAGGTGGATGCCATCCGCGCGCTGCAGGAGCGCTACGGTGATCACGTGGCCATGGTGGGCGACGGCATCAACGACGCCCCCGCGCTCAAGCAGGCCAACGTGGGCATTGCCATCGGCGCCGGTGCCGATGTGGCCATCGAGGCGGCGGACGTGACCCTGGTGCGGGGGGAACTGACCGGCGTGGTCGAGTCCATGCGGCTTTCCAGGGCCACCTTCCGCAAGATCGTGCAGAACCTGCTCTGGGCCAGCGCCTATAACGTCGCGGCAATCCCCATCGCCGCCGTCGGCCTGCTGCACCCGATGATCGGTGTGATCGCCATGACCGTGAGTTCGCTGTCGGTCATAGGCAACTCGATCCTGCTCAAGCGGACCCGCCTGGCATCCTGAGCGTTACCTGCTCCGGCTTCCCTTCCGGGCAGGGGCCGTATATGTGTTCGCGCCGGCGGGCGGGATACGGTCAATGCGGGACGATGGGTTGGCGATACAGTGCAGCCATGCGCGGACGAGGCGGTCCGGTCACCGGCGGCGCTGCGTCACTCTTGCGGAAAAAAGGGGGAAGAAAAAGGCCCAAGGAGACGCAACGTATCAATCGGCATCTCCTTGGACGGAGGCGCGCGGCCGGGTGCTCAGTCCAGTGCGCGGATTTCCGTAATCTCGTAGTCCGTTTCCCCCGTCTGCTCCAGGGTGAAGGCCACCGGGTCGCCGGGTTCGAGCTCACTGGCAAGCTCCGGGTCCCGCAGCGGCAGGTCCATCGTCATGGCCGGCCACCGCAGGTCCGGGATGGGGTCGTGGCTCAGGGTTACATGCCTGCCATCGGCGTCAATCGCCTCAAGCACCCCCTCGGCTTCCGCGGTGACACGATCAGAGTCGCCACCGTGGTGCCGGTCATGAGCCAGCACCGGCACCGCGGCCATGGCCAGGCCGGTTGCCAGGACGAGCGATTTCAAAAGAACTCGAAACAATATGCCTGATGTCGAATGAAGCGTTTTCATGGTGATACTCCCTGGTTTGCTGTATCGATTTGCTCGTCAGTCGTGGATAGACGGTTGCGCTGCCAGAGCCAGTAGAGGACCGGGATGAGCAGCAGCGAAACGAGGGGGGCGGTGATCATGCCGCCGATTACCGGGGCCGCGATCCGCTGCATGGCTTCCGAGCCCAGACCGCCGCCGAGCAGCAACGGCGACAGGCCCAGGACGACCGTGAGCGAGGTCATGGCCTTGGGCCGGACCCGCATCACCGCGCCCTCGATGATCGCCGCCTCCAGCTCCGCCCGTGTACCGGGCTGCCGTTGCTCGACCGCATTGCGAACATACATGAGCATCACCACGGCGAACTCGGTGGCCAGCCCGATGAGCAGAATGAAGCCGGCGGCCACGGCCACGGAGACGTCATAGCCCAGCAAGAAGATCAGCCAGACGCCCCCCACTGCCGCGAAAGGCAGCGCACCCATGAGCATCAGTGCCTCGGCGGAGCTGCGGAAACACAGGTAGAGCAGCAGGAAGATGAGCACGATTGTTACCGGGACCACGTAGCTCAGCCGCTCCTGTGCCCGCTCCATGTGCTCGTACTGGCCCGACCAGGTGATGGAATAGCCGGGTAGCAGCTCCACCTGGTCGGTCACGGCCTGCCGCGCTTCCGCCACGTAGGAGCCGAGATCCCGGTCGCGGATGTCCACCACCACCCAGCCGTTCAGGCGGGCATTCTCGGTGCGGATCATGGACGGCCCGTCGACAATGTCCACGCGGGCCAGGGATTCCAGCGGCAGGTTGGCGCCGTTGGGGGTGACCAGCGGCAGTTCGCGAAGCTGCTCGACGGAGTTCCGCCAGTCCTGCGGGTAACGCAGATTGACGGGGTACCGTTCCAGGCCTTCCACGGTCTCGGTCACGTTCATGCCGCCCACCGCGGTCTGGATGACCGACTGCAGTGCCTCGACGCTGACGCCATGGCGCGCCGCGCGCGCGCGGTTTACTTCCACTTCGATGTAGCGGCCCGTCGCGGTGCGGTCGGCATAGGCGGAGGCGGTACCGGGAACCGTTTCCAGCACCTTTTCAACCTGCCGGCCGATGCGCTCGATTCCCTCCAGGTCCGGGCCGGCGATCTTGACACCCACCGGCGATCGGATGCCGGTGGCCAACATGTCGATACGGGTCTTGATGGGTGGCACCCAGACGTTGGCCACGCCGGGAAACCGTACGGTCTCGTCCAGCTCCCGGATGATGTCGGCCTTGGTGATGCCGTCACGCCATTGATCCCGGGGCTTGAACCGGATCACCGTCTCGAGCATGCCCAGAGGCGCCGGATCGGTGGCGGTTTCGGCCCGGCCCGCCTTGCCGAAAACCCGGTCCACCTCAGGTACGGTCTTGATCAGGCGGTCAGTCTGCTGCAGAAACTCGCGGACCTTGCCGATGGAGGCACCCGGTTCCAGCGAGGGCATGTACATGAGATCCCCTTCGTCCAGTTCGGGCATGAACTCCGTTCCCAGCCGTGAACCCGGTACAATCATGCTCGCCGCCAACAGCGCCGCCACGGCGACGGTCGTCCACGGATACCGCAGCAGCGAGCTCAGCACCGGGCGATAGCCCGCGATCAGGAGGCGGCTGATGGGATGTCCGGCCTCGGGGCGGATGCGGCCGCGCACGAGATAGCCCATCAGCACCGGCACCAGGGTAATGCCGAGCCCGGCGGCGGCGGCCATGGCGTACGTGCCGGTGAAGGCCAGGGGCTTGAACAGACGCCCTTCCTGGCCTTCAAGGGCGAACAGCGGCAGGAAGCTCACCACGATGACGAGCAGGGCGAAGAACAGGGGCCGCCCGGTTTCCTTTGCCGCCATGGAGACCGTGGTCCACCGATCCTCGCCCGGGAGCGCCCGCTCCAGGCGCTTGTGCAGGTTCTCGACCATTACGATGGCGGCATCCACCATGGCGCCGATGGTGACCGCTATCCCGCCCAGGGACATGATGTTGGCATTGATGCCCTGCTGCTGCATGATCAGCAGCGCCGCCATGATACCGATCGGCAGACTGACGATTGCGACCAGCGCCGAGCGCAGGTGCAACAGGAACACCAGGGAGACGGCGGCGATTATCAGGAACTCCTGGACCAGCTTGACGGAAAGATTTCTGACCGACTCCTGAATCAGCACGGAACGGTCGTAGGTTTCCACGAGCTCCACACCGTCCGGCAGGCCGCGCTCCAGTTCCGCCAGGCGTTCCTTTACCCGGTTGATGGTGGCCAGCGCGTTCTCGCCGTGGCGCATGACCACGAAGCCGCCCACCACCTCGCCCTCGCCGTCGAGTTCGGCGATGCCGCGCCGGGCCTGCGGGCCGATGCGGATCTCGGCCACGTCTTCGAGCAGTACGGGCGTGCCGTCCTCGCCGCTGCCAACGGGTATGTGGGCGAGGTCGGAAATGCCCGTGAGATAGCCGCGCGAGCGCACCATGTACTCGGCCTCGGCCATTTCCACCACCGAGCCGCCCGCTTCCCGGTTGCCGTCCTGAATCGCCTTGCGGATCTGTGCCTGGGTCAGGCCGTAGGCGCGGGCCCGGTTGGGGTCCAGCACCACCTGGTACTGCCGCACCATGCCGCCGAGAGTGGCGACTTCGGCAACGCCCTCCACCGACTGCAGTTCGAACCGAAGGAACCAGTCCTGCAGGGCGCGCAGCTCCGAGAGGTCGTGCGCGCCGGTACGGTCAACCAGCGCGTACTGGTAGACCCAGCCAACGCCGGTGGCGTCCGGGCCGAGGGCGGGGCGGGCGCTGTCCGGAAGGTTGGGTGCCACCTGGCTCAGGTACTCCAGCACCCGGGAGCGAGCCCAGTACGGGTCTGTGCCGTCCTCGAAAAGCACGTACACATAGGAGTCGCCGAACATGGAGAAGCCGCGCACGTCCGCCGCTCCGGGCACTGCCAGCATGGCCGTCGTCAGGGGGTAGGTGACCTGGTCCTCCACCACCTGGGGCGCCTGTCCGGCGTAGGAGGTGTGGATGATGACCTGCACGTCCGACAGATCCGGAATGGCGTCCAGGGGAGTCTGCCGTAACGAGAAGATGCCCCATGCGATGAACACGCCAGTGAGCAGCAGCACCAGCAGGCGGTTGTCCAGGGACCACTGAATGATTCGCTCGATCATGGGATGCCTCCGTTCAGTGGTCGTGCCCCAGGGGCTCGATGGCGGTAAGCTCGAACACGTATTCCTCGCGTTCGCGGATACGGATACGGACGCGGTCGCCCTTCGACAGCCCTTCCAGGCTCACCCCGTCGGCAACGGTGAAGTCCATGGTCATCGCCGGCCAGCCCAGCGCCGGAATCGGTTCGTGGTCCAGGTTCACTTCGCGCGCGTCCCGGTCCACGCTGTTGATCCGGCCTTCGGCCTCCACGTCCTCGTCGCCGTCAACTTGCTCGGTGGATGGATGCTCGCCATTGGCCATGCGCGCCAGTTCCACCGTCACGGAAGACTCGGAATCGATCAGGAACTGACCCGAGGTGACGATGAGGTCCCCTTCCTCCAGACCTTCCAGCACTTCCATTCGGTCACCGATCCGTCGTCCCATGCGTACCTCGCGCGCCTGGAAGCGGCCATCGCCGAGGGCGGCTATGACCCGATCCTGGTGGCCCGTCCGGATCACCGCCTCGGCGGGAACGTGGGTCACGTCCCCGGTGGCCTCACCCTCGATGTGAACATCGGCCCACATACCAGGCTTCAGACGTCCGTCCGGGTTATCGAAACTCAGGCGCGCCCGTATCGTGCGCGTGGGAGACGCCAGGGTGGGGTAGATGTAACCAACGCGACCGTTGAGCGTTTCACCGGCGCGAAACGGTAGGTGGACCTCCGCCGCCAGGCCTTCCCGGACAGCATCCGACTGGTGTTCGAAAAGGTCGGCAATGACCCAGATACGCGACAGGTCGGCGATGCTCATCACCTCGGTGCCGGGCTGTACGTACATCCCCTCCGCCACGTTAAGGCTCTGGACAATGCCATCCTGGGCGGCCCGTACCGGCACCAGTTGCAGTACCTCGCCGCGTTCTTCCAGCGTGCGGATTGCGCTATCGTCCATGCCCAGCGCGCGCAGGCGTTGCCGCACGGGATTCAGGTCGGACCCGCGCCGCATGATCTGCAGCAACTCCTCCTGCGCATTGACCAGCACCGGCGAGTAAAGCCGGAAGAGTACCTGTCCCGCCTCTACACGTTCCCCCGTGGTCCGAACCTGAAGGTCCTCGATCCAGCCTTCGGTGCGGAGATGGACATGGGACTGGGTGGCCTCGTCCACTTCCACGAAACCGACCGTGCGGATCCCGCGGGCAAGGCTGCCGCGTTCCACCGTTGCCGTGCGAACCCCCATGTTCTGAATCACCGCGGGGGTGATGCGGACAATTTCCGGGTCGACGTCATCGTTGTCCGCGTCGGCATAGACGGGGATGTAATCCATGCCCATCTCGTCCTTGCGCGGTTCGTCGGACCGGATGGACGGGTTGTGTGGATGCTGGTAGTACAGCACCTCGCGCTCCGCGCGCGCGTCGGTGCCGAGGGACAGGGGGATTCCGCCCTGGTAGAGTGCCAGCGCGCCGACGCCGGCACCGGCACCCACGAGAAGAAGAACGACAGTTGCGAGGGGCGTCATGGCTGGTTTTCTCCGAGCAGGTAAAGCAACTGGGCCTGGGCCAGGCGCCGATCCGTGGAAACGCGGGCGGCGTCAAGGTGTGTATCCAGGTGGGTAATGCGGGCACGCATCAATGCGGTGAATTCGATCATGCCGGCGCGGTATGCCTCTTCCGCCGCTTCGGCGTTTTCCTCGGCGGCAGCGAGCAGGCGCTCCCGGAAGCGTGCCTCCCGCTCCCGTAGCCGGTACCAGCGGGCCTGGGTCGACGCTAGTCCCTGCTGCAATGCGCGATGCTGTTCCTCCCGCGCATACTCCGCGGCGTGCCTTTCCCGGCGGCTGGCGGCCACGTCCCGGTCCTGCCGGTTCCGGGTGAACAACGGCAGATCCAGCATGACCATGGCGGACAATCGGTCCGGGTTATCCACGCCGGACGCCGTCGCGCGTCCGTAGGTGACTTCGAGGGACCACTCGGGCCGGTAACCTTGCCGCGCGAGTTCAATGCTGCGCTGTCCGGCCGTGACCGTCATATCCTCCGCCACCAGTAGCGGGTGAGCGTCAATGGCCTCGCCGTTTGCGGAGGAAATCTCCGGGATCGCTTCGGGCAGGGGTCTGTCTGCCGCCCGGGGTCCCACCCAGCGGGCCAGGTCCGCCGTGGCGGCGGCGGCTTCCGCGCGGGCCGCGGAGAGTCGGTCTTCCAGCCGGTCCAGCTCCAGTTCCGCCTGGATAACGTCCTGTCGTGAGACGCGTCCGCTTGCAAACTCCCACTCGGCCACCTCCAGCAGATCCTGGAAATGCCGGCGATTGTCTTCCAGCACGGCTACCGCCTGACGCCTGTAGTGCAGTTCCAGGTAGGCTGCGCGTACCCCGTTCAGCGTGGCCCGCTCGGCCGCATCGGCGCGGGCGTGTTCGGCGGCGGCGCGCAGTTCTTCCCTGCTCCGGGAGAGCGCGCGGGTCTGCCCGCGCGGAAAGGCCTGGCGGACGCCGACGCGAAGTTGCGTCATGGGGTCTTCATCGAGACGCGGTCGATCTGCAGGGACGTCCATCAACTCGGTGATCAGCATGGGATCCGGGAATGCACCGGCCGATACGGCCGATTCCTGCCGAGCCGCCGCCAGTTCCTGGTAACGACCTACCGTGGGTTCATCCTGTAAGGCCAGTTGCTCGGCGTCCTCGAGGGTCAGTNCCGGCCCGGCCGCGACCAGAGGCGCAGCCGTCAGCAATGCGGCGGCCAGCAGACCGTGCAGCTTGCCAAAGGTTGGAAACGGCATGTGCGTGTTCCTCGCATGGGGATCGAATGACGATCCCGGTAGACCATGGTGGTCGACCGTGTTCCGCCCCGGCTGCATGCCACGGTGACTGGTGGAATGGGCGGACTATCCGGAGTGCGTGAAACCATCCGGATGACACGGAAACGACCGACCTCAGGCGGCATCAGGCCGCCGGCCGATCAGGCGAGGGTGGGTTTCGGAGGGCGTGGTTCCCGGGAAGGCACCCGGGACAAGGTAATCACGATTCCGGCAGTCGGCGCCGGGTCTGGTGGCATCGCGACCGAACCGGAGCGATGGGTGAGTGCTGATACGCACATGGAACAGGTGGGGCAGTCATACGGTGCCACGGAGCCACTACGCTCCCCGCAGCCCGCGCCGGTGCTCGCATCGGCAAGGGCCCCCGGCTCCGCGTCCAACCCGACGGCCAGGTGGTCGTCATGGGAGGCCATACCCGCATTGGCCGCCACCTGATGCATGGGCAGCAGCAGCAGTGAGGCGATCACCAGCAGGACAACGGCAATGGCGCGTGGAGTCGACATGTGTGCATCATCCCGGTCTGGCGGGAAACCGGCATTGACCTCGATCAAGTAAGGATGCACCAGGGCCAATGCATTGTCGAATCGGCGTCCTCACAAGCGTTGGAGTGGCCGCCTTCATGGCGCGGTGGGGGCAACGTCCACCGTTCTATTCTTCCGCCAGCGGCACGATGCGTTGCGCCTCGGTGGATGAGACCGCATCCGTGCAGCGTCCGTCGCGGAACTGGAAGACGCTTACCAGGTGAGGCTCCTCATGCACGCAGAAGCCTACCTGACCTGCCACCCAGATCGGTGTTATCGGCACGACCTGTCCCGGCCCCGTGTCACGCGACTGCGGCAGGCACCGGAGCGCCTCCGCCCGTTGCGCGTTGTCCGCCTGGTGCAGTTCTCCGGTCGCGGCTCCGGGATCGATTCGGCCCTGTAGCGAGAAGCGGGAGACGATGTCCAGGGCCTCGGGCTGGTCGTCCGGTGCATTGCGTATCAGTACCACGGCGTCATCGTTCGTGAACAGGANATACAGGGGGCCGCTGTATTCACCCGTGGTGGCCCGGTAGGAATCGGCAACGGCGGCGAAACGCCACCCCGGCACCAGCCAGTCCAGTNTTGGGGCGAGNAAGGAGTTGATCCGATAGAAGCGCGTTTCCATCACACCCGTATTAGCCATTACTCCCGCTCCGCCTCGGGCATCGGTTGAATCACGGTAAAGGCGCCTCGCAGTTCGCCGACCTCGTAGCCGAATGCCCGGTCATGGGGGTAGCGTTCCTCCAGGATTCGGCGAACAGGGGCATCCATCTGCTCACGCGCTCCGTGGCAGGCGAGGCAGTTGCTCTGCACGCCTATTCCGCGCATGTAGCGGAAGTACCGTTTCTCTCCCGCTTCGACCACTTCCGCGTGGGTGAGGTCGGTTATCGGCTCGCCCGTCCCGATACGGCGTTCGAAGTCATCAAGGACCGAGCGCTCCCATGGATCCGGCGTACCCAGCAGCGGATTCCGGACACGGGTACCGACGCGGGAGATATGCCAGCCGTGCTCCAACGAGAGGCGGGTCTTGATTGCCGGCGCCTCGTCCCGACAGACGCGGATCGCTGCCGAGTGATCTCCCTCGCTCAGCGCCGAATTCAGGCGGCCGGACAGTTCGTCAAAGAGTTCACTGGTCACGGCTTCTGCCGCGGCGATGCGTTGCTCGAACGTGAAATCCGACTCGGCGGTCTGAGCAGTTGGTGCCGCACTCACGGCGAGCAGCGCGGTGAGCGGTATCGCGAAATACTTCATTTCGGGGTCTCCGTTTGCCCGGTTGAGGGAATGCCGGGGGCGGGTCCCCGGAATCTGCTCTTGCCATGTACCATCGTCCGACATTCAGCCGATTGCGTACAGACCTCCCGTGCGCTGCGGCCGAATCCGTATCGCGGCGATTGGCCGCGCCGGTCCGGCACGGCCGGCTCTACCGGCGATGGTGGCCGCAAGGCGGCCTGAAATGCACGCCCTTTACTCAGATAGTATCGAAGCGATACTATCTCCAGCATGGCCACAGAATCACATGACCGGCCCGAAACGCTCGCGGCGATGCTCCGCCACCTTGTTCGATCGAATGAAATCGAGACGAATACCGGGGGGCTGACACCCGTTCAGTGGTGTGCGCTGCAGTATTTCTCGCTCGCCAACCGCATGTCCCGCACGGTGTCGGGGTTTGCAGCGTATAACGCCACCTCCAGGGGGACCGCCTCGCAGATCGTCAAGGGTATAGCGGCCAAGGGGTATGTGGTGCGCGTGCCGGCGCCCGATGACGGCCGCAGTGCCGAGATCGTGGTCACTCGACGCGGCCGGGAGAAGTTGGCGGAGTATCCGGCAACGGGTCTGGTGCGGGCCATCCAGCGACTCACGCAGTCTGACAAAGCCGCGCTTGAGCGGGTGCTCGAGGCATTGCTGGGTGACCCGCAGTTGAAGGCGGGAAGAACACGGATCGGTACCTGCCATGACTGTGCATGCCTGGAACAGTGTCTGGGCGGCTTCGGACAGGGAGATTACTGTCGTCACTCGGGACGGCGTATTGATCCGCGGGATTCCGATCTGCTTTGTGTAGTGCATGAGGCCTCCTGGGAAGCGACTCGAACCCGGGACTGACGCTGATGCCCGCAATGCGGTTGGCCGCAATCCGATTGCCTGGTTATGGCAACAAATGCCGCCAGAGAAAGCAAAGCAGTGGCTGTAATGGTTTCGAAACAGAACTGTATGCTGCGTGTCACGGACTGTGAACAAGATGACGGTCACGCCGCATCCGCAACACGGGGGATTACCGACCATGAAACAGTTGCCAAGTGATGTGCTCTCCGGTCCCGCCGACGACATGACCATAGACGCACGGTTCCTGGCTTCACGCCTTGGTGTCACCGAGGACACCCTGAAACGGGCCATGCGGAATGGGCACATGGCGGGACGGCTGGAACGGGGGGACGGTGCTGACGCCGGCAGGCTCCGGGTGACTTTCGGCAACGGCCAATGGTCCTGGTCCGCCGTGATGGAACCGGATGGTCGCTGCTACGAGGTCGATGCACCACCGCCAACGGCGACTGTCGGGCAATCGGGCGGTGCGCGGCCGGGTCGGCGAAGGTCGAAGCGGCTGCGCGCCACGTACGCGAAGCCGGCGGCGCGCAGGCTCAACATCATACGGGTTCTGGTGCGATCGCTGCTCATATTCATCGCCGGACGGAACCGGGTGGTCGATGGTGGGTTCATCACCCGGACCCTGAAACCGGTGGTGCCCGGGATCACCGTGGATCAAGTGCACCGGGCGCTGTCGATCCTGATGCACGAGGATGAAAGGCATGAGCGCCCCTTCATTTCGGCGCTGGTCCGTCGCCGCACTGCGGTGAAGGCCTGGCCGGGCTTTATCGACACGGCCCGACGTTGCCGGCGATGGCAGGGCGGCTCCGGTGTTGCCGAAACCACGGCCTTCTGGAAGCATGAGCTTGGAGAGGCGATGGCGTTCTATGCACGCCGATGACCCCTCGGTTATGTGCAGGTGAGGACAGTGGCGTGCTTTCGCCGTTTCATGGCATGGCGTTGGTGGTGAATCGACAGCGCAAGCATGCCGGGAAACCCGACTGCGGAGGCTGAACCCGAGCGGCGACGTCGATTGAATGCCGGGCGTGCCGGGCGCTTCAGCGTCACCCTGGAATTCCCGCATGGTTGTGACGGCCAATTAGGTCTTCGGCCGGCTCTCCGGGAATCGCGTCGGGCAACGGAAACGGGTGAAGGAGCAGCGAAGTATGGCAGAGACGGCATTGATAGTTGGTGTCGGGCCGGGGCTGGGCTCCAGCCTGGTCCGGATGTGCGCAGGGGAGGGCATGACGGTTGTAGCGGCGGCGCGCAACGCGCAACAGCGGACCGACCTGCGTTCGGGGGCAAGTGCTGATCGGGTGCATCTGCATGATTGCGACGCCACATCGCCGGAGGCGGTTGCAGAGCTGTTCCGGTTCACGGACCGGCTCGGGGCACCGGACCTTGTTGTCTTCAACGCCGGCGTATTTGAGCAGGGGACGGTGCTGGAAACCGACCCGGCCGACTTCGAGCGTTGTTGGCGCACAGGCTGTTTCGCCGGTTTTCTCGTAGCGCAGTCGGCGGCTCGCCGCATGGTGGACAAAGCCAGCGGCACGATAATATTCACCGGGGCTACCGCGTCACTGCGCGGCAGCGCCGGTTTCGCCAATCTTGCTTCACCGAAGTTCGCACTGCGCGCGCTCGCCCAGAGCATGGCGCGAGAACTGGGACCCAGGGGCGTCCACGTCGCCCACGTCGTGATCGACGGTCAGATCCGTTCTCCGCGCTACGAGCAACTTGTCGACGAACGGGGTCCGGATTCCCTGCTGGAGCCGGATCAGATCGCCAATGCCTACCTTGGCCTGCACCGCCAGCATCGCAGTGCCTGGACGCTCGAACTCGATCTTCGTCCCTGGGTGGAACGCTTCTAACACCGTTTTCCGGGATAGTCTCGCGGGGCGCCGTTCAAATACCGTGGTTGCGGGCAGGTGATCCTCGTGAGCCGACATGCGCCGTGCGCATCCCGTCTAGCCCGCATGTCTCACCGCCCTTCTACTACGCACGCCGATCTGCTCGCTGTGACGGGGCGTACTCCCTCCAGCCGGCTCGACGTAGTGTCAGCTACGCCTTCGCCGTCTTCCGGTCCGTGCCCCCCGTCACACCGGCATCTCGACGCCCTCGCGACGAACGGCGGTGAGATATGCGGGCTAGTGTATCCGTCGTTCCGCCGGCACCGACTTGCTGCTTGCGGATTCGGGTCGTGGTGAGGCATGGTGCATGATCATGCGCCATTCACCCGCTTCACAACGGAATATGTTCGTGGCAAGGACCCCCGAAGGAGAACCCGTCTGTCCCTCGACGTAGATGATTTCCTGGAGGGTCTGGATTGCAATATCACGGTTGACGATGAAGCGTTCCCGGGTGTTGTGGAAATGCATGGCCGGAGCGTTACCGAAGATCTGCTTCCAGNTTTCACGGATGGCATCGTAACCGTCAAGCCGATGCCCCATCGGATGAATGCATACGGTGTCGGGAGCCGTGGACCAGACTGCCATCATGTCATCCAGATCACGACGTTCGAATGCCCGGTAAAAGGCCGCTGCGGCGTGTTCAGGTGTATCCGCGATCATCCTTCCACCCCTGGGTCTCCCTAAACGCTGCTCCTTGTTGCCAGCCCCCAGGATGTTTCCAGCAACGTCATTCCGTACATCGAAGCGAACGGTACGGCGTACTCGGACCCGTGCCCGTTCGGGGATCAGCCGTGCGTTCTCGCCATGAAATCGTGAATCTGGTAGACCATGTCATCGGGTTGCTCCAGCGGCAGTTGATGTCCGGCAGGGGCGATGACAGCGAGGCGGGCGTCGGGCATGCGATCTTCCAGAAACTGTGCATGCTTGAGCGGGGTCATGCGGTCGATATCACCGCTGATGACAAGCGTACGTTGGGTGATCTGGTGCAGATGCCGTGTGGCATCGAAGCTGCCCCAAGCCGTGAAGTCCGCAAGGCAGGTCTGCGCACCCACATCGAGAAGGTGAGCGCGGTAGGCTTCCACGAGGGCGCCGGGTGCGCCGGGGGCAAAGCTTGCGAATGTCAGCCGCTCCACCGCGGAGTCGAAGTCGTGCCGGATAAGTTCCATGAGTTCATCCATGTTCTCGACGCGCGCGCCGGTACAGGCAAGAATCAAGGCCTGCGGACAGTCCGGATACTTGAGCGCGAGCGCCTGAACGATGGCTCCGCCCATGGAGTGGCCGGCCAGCACCACATTGTCGAGATCCAGGGCATCGATGAAGGCGGAGATGGCCTCCACGTGGTCGTCAAGGCGCTCCGGCGGTGGCCCGCCGGAGCGGCCGTGCCCGGGGAGATCCGGCAGCCACGTGTTGCAGTCCGGAATATCTCCCAGTCCGGCCGGCCAGACGCGATGATCGGCCGCAGCGCCATGAACGCACACCAGATTGCGCCGGGCGTCCTGGTCATGGGCCGAGTAGAAGAGCTTGTCTTCGCCCAGATCGATAAATGGCATCGCTGATCTCTGTCGTGTCTGCAGGGAAGCCTACACTACGGGGAGGCCCTTTGCAGTTCCTGCTGGCGCACGTGAAGCGGTCCCTGCCGTCACGATTGTTCAACCTCCGCATACTCCCGGCGCCGCCACAGCCAGAACAGCACCGGCACGAGCAGCAGCGAGACCAGCGGAGCGGTGATCATGCCGCCCACCATGGGTGCCGCAATACGCTGCATGGCTTCGGCACCAAGACCGTCGGCAACGAGCAGCGGACTTAGCCCCAGAACCACAGTCAGGGCGGTCATGGTCAGGGGCCGAACCCGCATCACCGCGCCTTCTATGATGGCCGCCCGCAACTCCGCCCACGATGCCGGTTGACGTCTGTCCACTGCCTCGCGGATGTACATCAGCATGACCACCGCGAATTCTGCAGCCAGGCCAAGCAGTAGAGCGAAGCCCGCGAACACCGCGACCGAGACGTTGAGCCCCATGAGGTAGAGGATCCAGATGCCGCCGACTGCCGCGAAGGACAGGGACCCCATCAGCATCAGAGCCTCGGCGCCGCTGCGGAAGCACAAGTAGAGCAGCAGGAAGATCAGCACCAGTGTGACCGGCACCACCAGGGAAAGCCGCTCGCGCGCACGTTCCAGGTGTTCATACTGCCCGGCCCACGCGATGGAGTACCCCGCCGGCAGGTCTACTTGCGCGCGCACCGCGTCGCGGGCGGCCGCCACATAGGAACCCAGATCACGGCCGCGCACGTCTACCGTCACCAGGCCGTTGAGTCTTGCATTCTCGGTGCGGATCATGGCCGGGCCGTCGGTGATCTCCACCCGTGCCAGCGCCTCCAGCGGCAGGTGGTTCCCGTTCGCCGTGACCACCGGAAGCTCG
>SL_3KL_010_SEDDRAFT_10002726_pt1 | contig 16100 bp, 12 predicted proteins | sample SodLakKL_010_SED_2_FD_10381 | JGI IMG/M metagenome (IMG submission 10381) | reverse complement strand
ATCTCCGAACACTCGTCTGTCGAGTTGATCAGGGCAAGGAGTTTGGATCCGGGAAATGCGGGCGTAGGCACGAAAACTCGTCAGACGACTGAGGGTTTTGAAGTCAAAGCTAGAACTTTCCCAAAGTCGTCAGACGAGCCCCCCTCGACTGACGAGTGGAACTACCCACATCTTAACCCTATCTCCGAACACTCGTCTGTCGAGTTGATTGTGGCGTGGAATTTGGATCCGAGGATTGCGGGTGGCGCCGGGAGAACTCGTCAGACGACTGAGGGTTTTGGTGTCGGGGGTTGAACTTTGCAGAAGTCGTCAGACGAGGTTGACGGGTCATCCCGCATTATAGGAAGGCTGACGTGCAATTCCGCGGAGCAAGCGCCCCAGGATATCTGTTCCGGTTACAATACGGGGTTTGTGGTTCCACAACAGTATCACATCATTTTCAATAATGTCGTCATCAACACCACCCGGCCTGACCTGAAATTGCTTTATCAAATCACCGAGCTTAACTGATGAATCGCGTACAGTAAGCGGTCTATGACAATAGCGGTAGGGATTGAAATTTTCGGGATTGAACAAGGCACTCCTTATGAAATCATCCGCCTTAATGATAAATCCCGGTTCATTGTTCTGATCGGTGATCAGTACAAGACTCATGCCCGACCGATTCATTTTCTGGAGGAATTTATCATTAATCGAGGGTTTAATGTGAGGGAATACCGGAAGCCCGTTTTTGAACTCCAGGCTTATTATACTTTCTGGATCCATATCCTCGCCTTCATCAAACAGAGGTACATCGTCAATTTCAAGGAAATTTAGTGTACCCTGACCCTCAACGCGAGCAATGTCGCTTTCGGCAGCTTCCATATGGAGTTTGATAACCTGCCGCAAGTCGCGCTCCCGGAAGTAACTGATCTCTTCACCGCCCAGCCAATTATCAAGAACCCATGCTGTAGGTCTGGCTACTGGATAGAGAACAAACTGATAGAGTTTAAGCACCGGAGAAAGCATTGAAGTAAGCTTGAGTGCATGGCGTGTAAAATAAGACTGCGGCAGTATCTCAGCAAAAATCGTGATAATCACTGTAGAAAACAGGAAAGCAGCAACTCCTGTCATTACTGATCCCGATAGAAGTGCTAAAATCACATTTACCCCCACGTTGCCCCAGAGTATGGTGACAAGGGAAAAATTTGAATCCTCACGAAAATGCAGGACTTTCTTCGCCTGTTTGTCTCCCTTTTTTGCCTCAACCTGAAGTTCTAACCTGCTTTGTGTGAACAATCCAAGATTTAATCCGGATAACATTGCAGATTGGGTTAGACAAATAATTATTCCGATCCAGGTTAGTTGAGTCATCCGTTTCTCTGTTCAGCCAGTTAATTTTAAATGGAATGTAGCAAACTGTGGAATTATAAAACTAAAGGCATCGATTTTAAGGATTGCCATATTCGTATGCTAAAAGCTCAGGCAGATTAAAGTAGAACGTATATTTACTACATTTTTTACTGAAGTTGAATTATCCATTGTGAAGCAGGATATTGGAGTTCAAAAAATTAGGAACTATTGTACTGAATCCCTTTTAAAGATAGTTCAGGGAAACTTAAACTACCTCAGCTCTCATGTATACAGGACTTCAACATCTCCATTCATTCCTTGCCTATATCCTGCTTGCGGCTATCGCTATTCCTCTTGTCTTTGTTGTCATCCGATTGGTGCGGAAAGGTGCATTTGATGAAAAAGTCAGAAAGATGGCTCTTGCGGGTTTTATTGTGTCGCATCTGCAGCTTTTGATTGGAATTGTGCTATACGTTATATCACCTTTGGGTTTATCAAATATTTCCGCGGAAGCGATGCAGGGAACCCTGACCCGTCTTTATGCGGTTGAACACCCGCTCACCATGCTTATTGCAATTGTGCTTATTTCAATCGGTTATATCAAGGCAAAAAAGCCGGGCGATGATGTAAGGCGATTTAAGACCATCATCATTTTTTACGGTCTTGGACTCATCCTTGTGCTTTTTCGCATTCCCTGGCAGGTATGGCCCTGAGCCCAAAATTTCAAGGTTGATAACCTTTTACAATCAAGCAGAATCCCGGGTTGTATAAGGTTTTTGTTAGTAGCATATTAAAACTTCCCGGCAAAACCATGCCGCAGAAGCACATTGTTACGATAAAGCTGCTTCTGGTTTACCACAGATAACATCAGTAGAACTTACACCTTATTTAGAATGACTGTGAATCTCAGATTTTCATCTTTCACTCTGCAACTTCTATTCGCATCAATTATCCTGCTTCTTTTTGCGGCTGCCTGTGATACAGCTGATGAACAGGCAGGAGTTGCCTACACCATTCCGGAACAGCCGGAAATGCCAACCGGCTTTAATCCCAAACCCGGGTGGGCTACGTCAGAATTTGCTGTTGCAGCGGCCAATCCGCTGGCTACGGATGCCGGCTATCAGATTATTCAGGCAGGCGGATCGGCTGTGGATGCAGCGATCGCTGTGCAAATGGTGCTGACGCTTGTTGAGCCTCAATCGAGCGGGATTGGCGGCGGTGCCTTCCTTCTTGCGTGGGACGGTTCGTTAGTACATGCATATAACGGCCGCGAAACCGCACCCTCTGGTGCTGATGAAAATCATTTTCTGGATGAGAGTGGCGATCCAATACCCTTTCGTGATGCCGTTCGAAGCGGACTTTCGGCCGGTGTACCGGGAACGGTAGCCATGCTGAAGCATGCCCATGAACGTCAAGGAGTACTTCCCTGGGCCGACCTTTTTACTCCGGCAATCACACTGGCGGAAGAGGGATTCAGGGTAAGTCCCCGTCTGCACGGTCTGCTCGAAGGGGAGGAAGCTCTGCGACACGATCCGATCGGCTCAAGGTTTTATTACGATGAAGATGGGGAAGCGCGACCGGTGGGCCATAACCTCAGAAACCCGGCGCTTGCTGAAATATATCGCCAGATTGCGCAACGCGGTATAGCGGCATTTTACACCGGCGCCGTGGCCGAGGATATCGTGGCAAGAATTCGCGCCCATGAACGCCCCGGCAACATGACGGTTGAGGATATCAACAATTACCCGGACCAGGATTTTGACGTGGATGCCATGTGCAACGACTGGAGAGCGTACCGTATCTGCGGGTTTCCTCCTCCATCATCAGGCCATATTGCAATAATGCAGATGCTGGGTATCATGGAGCATCTTGACGCGCCTGAAACAGGATTTGAAAATGGAACGCCTACCGCCGAATGGCTCCATCAGTACCTTGAAGCGGCCAAGCTGGCCTTTGCCGACCGTAATCAGTATGTGGCTGACCCGAATTTTGTTGAGGCTCCGGCCGGCGACTGGCAGAGCCTGCTTAATCCCGATTATCTGCGCGAACGAGCCATGCTTATCGGGAAAAACAGTATGGGAAGTGCGGATCCCGGCAATCCTGAGGACGTACTTTCGATGTTCGGAATGATGCAAAGTCAGCCCGACAAAGGTACCAGCCATGTCAGCATCGTTGATCGAGACGGCAATGCCGTGTCGATGACAACCACCATCGAAAGCGGGTTTGGAAACAGGATTATGAGCGATGGCGGCACCGGCCTCGAAGGCGGGTTCCTGCTAAACAATGAACTGACCGATCTTTCCCTTCGGCCCTACGATGACGATGGAAATCCAATTGCCAACCGTGTGGAGCCAAACAAACGGCCGCGGTCGAGCATGAGCCCCACACTGATATTCGATCGCGAAACCGGTGATTTCCTGGCCAGTGTCGGTTCACCCGGAGGTGCTGCCATCATCCACTACACAGCAAAAGCAATTGTGGGAATGTACGATTGGGGCCTGAACGCCCAGGAGGCAATCGATATACCGAACTTTGCCAACTTCAACGGGCCTTCGGTGCTGGAGCAGGAGATGTTTCCCGCCGAAATTATCGAAGCCTTACGTGCGATGGGGCATCAGATTGATGAGCGTGCACTTACCAGCGGCCTGCAGGCCATCCAGGTAACCGAAGACGGATTCTTTGGCGGAGCCGATCCCCGCCGCGAAGGAGTTGTAATAGGCGAATGAAGTTATTTTTTAAGTATGATTGATTATTTAACATCATTAATCAATAATAAATCATAAATAATAAATTGCATATGACCTTTCTTGAATTTCTGCTTCTTATGTTTATCGCAGGTGTCTGCGGCTCCATCGGTCAGGCCATCGCAGGGTACTCGCGCGGCGGCTGCCTGGTCTCAATCGTATTGGGATTTATCGGGGCACTGCTCGGTTCCTGGATGAGCGCTCAGCTCGGCTGGCCTGAACTCTTCAATGTTGAAATCGGCGGGAATAACTTTCCGATCATATGGTCCATTATCGGGGCCGTGGTATTTGTTATGGTAGTAGGTTTACTGACTCGAAGAAGATGAGATATACGGTTCATTCGGCCTTTGTTATTCTTTCCATATTTCTGATCGCAGGATCTATTCCATGGGAAATCCAGGATCGTTATGCACATGTGAATCCTGAAAAGATCGATGAGATATTTAAAGATTTTGAGGAGAACGCACCCGGTTGTGTAGCGGGAGTTGTTGATCAAGGTGAATTGATCTTTGCGAAAGGCTATGGCAGTGCCAATCTTGATTACGGTATACCCCTCGCACCCGATTCCAGGTTCCTGGTTGCTTCTGTCTCCAAGCAGTTTGCCGCTGCAGCCATGCTGATGCTGGAGCAGGAAGGTCTGCTCGATCTGGATGAAGACCTGCGGGAATACCTTTCCGAACTGCCCGAGTTCGAGGCTCCCATCACGGCCCGGCAGCTCATTCATCATACCGCCGGTTTGCGCGACCTGTTCGACCTGCTTCACCTCAAGGATATCGGTCTCGATCCGACCATCACAACAGATGATACCATGCACCTTGTTGCAACGCAGCAAAGGCTCAATTTTACACCGGGAACCCGCCACCTCTACAGCAACACCGGGTATGTGATGATGTCGGTGCTGACGGAAAAACTGACCGGAATGACCCTGCGGGAATACACCGACAAACATTTCTTTGAACCATCCGGTATGGAGGCAACCCACTTTCATGACGACACCGGAATGATTGTTCCAAACCGAGCTGAGAGCTACCGTCCCGTGCAGGGTGGATTTGGCCGGTTTTATCGAGACAACATCGATCGTGTAGGCGCGAGGGGTCTCTTTACCACTGTTGAGGATTTTGCAAGGTGGGATGCCAACTTTATTGAAAATCGCACCTCACTCGAGAACTTTACTGAGCGTATGACAGAAAAAGGTGTCTTCAACAACGGCCTCGAGCATGATTACGCCACCGGGCTGCGCATCAGCCGCTATAGAACCCTCGATACGGTTGGGCACGGTGGGAGTTACATGGGATTCCGGACAAATTACATGCGCTTTCCGGATTATGAACTCGCGTTCGTGGTGTTTTGCAACCTGAACAACATCAACCCGGCAAGCTACGCAAGAGATCTGGCCGACCTATACCTGCAACATGAATTTGCGGAGATCTTTTCGGAGTACGCCGGAACCTACAGAAATGAAGGGTTTGGCCGCTCTTACGATCTGAAACTTGAAGACGGTGATATCTATCTTTACCGCACCCGGCGCGACAGTACGCGATTGGTATGGCAGGATGATGATAAGTTTACGGCAGGCGGATGGGATATGGAATTCATCCGGAATGAAAATGAGACAGTAAGCGGGTTTACAGTGGAAAGTGCCAGAACGGGTAAAGTTACCTTTCTCCGCGTTCACTGAATCTCTTTCGTTGATCCAAAATAACCGAACTCAATCAAATCAGTTACATCGATGAAATTTACCTCCTCAACCATACTCGCCTTGCTGATGATGCTGGCCGCCGGTTTGCAGTCATGGCCGGCGACAGAAACAGCGGCAGGTGAACCGGACAAAGTGGAAGGCATTGCCACTGAAAAAATCTCTGAAATTTTCGCTGACTTCGACAGCAACCGAACGCCCGGCTGTGCCGTGAGCGTGTTTAAAGAGGGAGAAACGGTGTACAGAAATGCATTCGGCGTCTCCAACTTCGACTATGGTATTATGCTGAGCGATTCCTCCTCATTTTATATGGCCTCGGTATCCAAGCACGTAACGGCAGCCGCGGCCGGCCTGCTGGTAATTCGCGGGCAGCTCGATGAACATGCGTTTGTAGGAGAGTACATCGAGGAGTGGCCGGATTATGCAAAAGAGGTAACCGTGGGACAGCTATTCAGCCACACTTCGGGTCTGCCCGATATTTACGGATTGATGGGTTTTGCAGGACTGCCCGTTGGGGATGCGATGGATCTCGAAGACTATCTGGATATTATCAGGAATGGAGAGTCGCTGAAGTTTGAGCCGGGTACGGATTACTCTTATACCAACAGCGGTTATACCACACTTGCCCTTTTGGTTGAGATAATTACTGAAAAGAGTTTTGCAGAATTTACTCAGAAGGAGTTCTTCAAGCCATTTGGCATGAACGCTACACATTTTCACAGCGACCGTTCGCGTGTGGTGCCGAACCGGGCCATCAGCTATCAGCCGGGCGGGCCTCAGGACTTTCGCAGAAGTTACCTCGGCATGTTCCAGGGTGTGGGTCCGGGCGGACTCTACTCCACCCTTAAAGACTGGGAGCGCTGGGAAGCTTTCTGGTATGGCAATCTCGAGTGGGAAGAAGGGATTACGGAATTGGAAGCCAATGAGCTTAAAGCACGCATGATAACCCCAGCCATAGCAAACGGCGATTCGGTGGATTATGGCTGGGGACTGCAGATTAACCAAAGAAAGGGTCAGGAGCTGATCGGACACGGCGGGTCATTCATGGGATTTCGTACCGACTACCGGCGCTATCCTCAACAGGGCTTCTCTTTTCTGACACTTTGCAATCGGGGGGATGCCAATCCGCAGAATTTTAACAGTGAGCTTGCCGACCTGTTTCTGAAGGAAGATTTTGAAACCTACCTGCAGCCATTCGCAGGCATATACCGGAATGATGAACTCCCGATGGAATATGAACTGACTATTGAGGATGGTGGATTGTATTTGAATCGGAGAAACAATCCGAACGGATTTATGAGCGAAATCGGGGAAGACAAGTGGCGGGCAGGCTCCTGGGATTTTGAGTTCAAGAGGGATGAGAATGGAAACATTACAGGGTTTGAGGTTTCCACCGGACGGGCAAGAAATGTGGAATTCAGGAAAATTTCTAAGTGAAATTTCTAAAACGTTGTCGGAAAGTAATCCAAAGACCAGATGAATAGCCACGGAGACTCGGAAATACACGGAGTTCTCTGAATCAGAAAGTTCTTTTGCTTAAGGACTCATTTTTTCAAGAAGCACAGAGTTAATCGCAATAAATATTGAAGAGTTTCCGGCAACGGAAAGTCAGCTGCCGGATGCCGGCTCATTCTGCTGAATTTCACGGAGCTTGCCCAAAGCGCGCTCATTCAGGTTTTCAAACAGATCCTGTGGTATATCGCCGGTGGTATATTTCATTCGCAGCCAAACGATGTAGGTAGCCATTACGTCTTCGTAGCAGTAGTGCTCAATTTCTGCCAGTTTCCCTTCACGATACATGGCCAGCACCTCATTCCCCTCTGCAGTCTGTTTAAACGGCACACCAATCAAATGGCCAAGATGCTTCAGTTTGGGGTATGAGCTGGCTCCGTAATTACTGAACTCGTCCATCAGGTCCACATTTGACTTGCTGAAGCGGTAGCGGATATCGTAGTGGCTTAGGCGCAGCGGCATCTGCATGTTGTACTTCATGGAGCGGTAGGTAATGAGCGGCAGGTCGAACCCGCGGCCGTTGTGGTGAATCAGGCCGAAGTCTTTGTAGGTTAACAGGGAATCAAATAATGTTTTGAGGCCTTCTATCTCATCTTCCCCGTTCCAGGAAGCCTTCTGCACAGGCTTCCCATTGTTTTCAACCCATAGCCCGACCCACGAAACCATCCGGTGATACATGGGAGGCAGAAACCCGCTGCTGTTGCGCGCCAGTTCCTCAGACGCGGTAATCAGAAGATCATCTTCTTCGCTGTGCGGGTCATTCATTACCTCTCTTACAAATTCAAAGTCCGGAATGGTTTCGATATCAAAAATGAAAAACATGATTCAATACGGGTTAGTCGCTGTTTCGTTCACCGGCAAGATTTGCTTCAAATTGCATTTTGAATTGATCATCTGCAAGGTCTGATGATAAAAGATGCATGGTCTTTGTAATAGTTGCCTCCATGGTCATATCTCCGCCGCTGAGAGCACCAAGCTTTTTTGCGGCTGTCCCGCTGGAATAGAGACTGAGATCAACCGAGTCGTAAGCGGCCTGCGATGTCAGGATAACCTGGCAGTCGCTCTCCCTGCATTTCTCAACAAACGGAAGCATGTTGTAGTCGCCTTTCCTCGGGAAATTACCGCTGCCAAACGCTTCAATGATGACGGCTTTTGCCAGTGAGAGGTCGATGCAGTTCAGGAAGGCGGGGTTCAGGTTTGGATGAAGTTTAACCACGTGAACGGCATCGTCGAACTCAGGGTTGCACTCCAGCTTGTGTCCTGGTTCAGCAATAAAATTTGAGAGTCGGATATCGATGCCCACTTCTGCCAAAAGTGGATAGTTGGGTGATGCAAATGCATCAAAGTCGCCGATGCTCATTTTTGTGCTCCTGTTGCCGCGGTAGAGATGGTCGTTGAAGCAGATGGCAATTTCCGGAACAGGCAGTGTGGCGAGTTCTACGGCATTTACAAGGTTTCGTCGGGCGTCACTTCTGATGTTGCTCATCGGCACCTGGCTGCCGGTAAAGATCATCGGTTTCGATATACCCTGAAGGGCAAAAGAGAGAGCTGACGCGGTGTAGGCCATTGTATCGGTACCGTGAAGCACTACAAAGCCATCGAACCGTGAATATCTCTGATATATGGATTCGGCAAGTAGTTTCCAATGGTACCTGTTCACATCCGAACTGTCTTCAAAAAAGATTTTTTCAACGGATAAATCCGCAATTTCACTGAGTTCGGGAATTTCTTTCTGCAACAGAGATCCCCAGGTTTCCGGATCAAGTTCAGGCTCACCACTTTTCATCTGCATGGCAATGGTCCCGCCTGTTTGCAGTAAAAGAATATTTTTCATGTTGATTTGATCGTCAGGGCTTATAAATTATGGGGAAGATAATGAAGTGATCAGAAGTTCTCACAATTCCCGGAGGGGAAGCTGCTGAGAGCGGGGATAACCATAATGTACAGGTAACATAATCAGATTAACATTAAGTAAGGAGCCGTTCTATGAATATCTATCAGCCTAAGAACATTCGTAATGTGGCGCTGCTCGGCCACTCCGGATCAGGGAAAACCACTCTCGCCGAAACCATGATTTTCGAGTCGGGTACTTCATCCAAAAGAGGGCGCATCCAGCAAAAAAATACTATCTCCGACTATCGGGAAATTGAAAAAGAAAAGGAGAAATCCGTTTACGGATCCGTTCTGCATCTCGATTGGCGCGGCACCAAAATTAACCTGATGGACACCCCGGGTTCGCCAGATTTTCTGGGCCAGGTATCCGACACTCTGCACGTTGCCGACTCGGTTGTTATGATGCTGAATAGCGAAACCGGCGTAGAGGTCGGAACCGAAGCATTCTGGAAAGCAACTCAAAAGCATGACTTGCCAACGTTGCTGGCAGTAAATAAGCTCGACAGCCCGCAGTCCGACTTTCAGAAAACCGTGGATATGGCTAAAGAACGATTTGGCCGGGGTGTTGTCATAGTTCAGTTTCCCTACAGTGAGGGAGAAGATTTTCACGCAATTATAGATGTACTGAAAATGACGATGTACGAATTCCCGGAAGATGGCGGTAAACCGGATAAGCTGCCGATCCCCGACTCACAGAAGGCACAGGCCGAGCTGCTGCATAACGAGCTGGTGGAAACAATTGCTGAGAATGATGAAACACTTCTCGACCTCTATTTTGAGCACGGAAAGCTGGATGAATATCAGATGCGCGATGGCCTGAGGCTGGGCATGATGAACCGTGATATCTTTCCGCTGTTTTGTACCTGTGCGGATCGAAATATGGGAAGCGGCCGCATCATGGGATTTATAAGTAATGTGTCGCCCGACCCGCTTGTAAGGTCACTCCCTCTCAAAAATGGCGACAATTATACCATTTCACTGGATGGATCACCATCTATGTTCGTATTTCGAACTACATCGGAAGCCCATGTAGGTGACCTCTCGTTTTTTAAAGTTACAGGCGGGGAGATTAAACCCGGTGACGACCTATCAAACAAGAGAACCGGAAATGGTGTTCGACTGGGCTCGCTGTTTGTGAACCAGGGTGGCAAAAGGGTGGAAGTGAGTAAAATGTTAGCCGGCGATATCGGGGTTGCCGTGAAGCTGAAGGATGTGGAGTCGGGTGATACCATCGCTGCGAAAGGAAACGATTTAGAGTTTGCACCGGTGTCTTATCCGGCCACAACCATGCGGGTTGCCCTCAAGGTTCTGAAAGAAGGAGAGGAAGATAAGCTTGCCAATGCGCTGCATCAGATCGAGAAGGAGGATCCCTCTGTGAGGGTAGAGCAAAGCCAGGAGCTGCAGCAAATTATTCTGCACGGTTTGGGCGAAGAGCATCTTGCTGTAATTCATCATCAGCTGAAAGAACGATTTCGGCTCGATGTAGAATTCATAACGCCGCGTATCCCTTATCGTGAAACCATTACCCGGAAAACCGATTCGCACTACAAGCATAAAAAGCAGAGCGGCGGTGCAGGTCAGTATGCGGAAGTATACCTCTCCGTTGAGCCCTGGTACGAGGGTATACCCGATCGAACGGATCTGAATGTTCGGGATGTGCAGGAAATTGAACTTGAGTGGGGCGGAAAGCTGGTATTTCAGAACTGTATCGTTGGTGGTGTGATCGACAACCGGTTTATGCCTGCCATACTGAAGGGAATTATGGAAAAGATGGCCAACGGACCAATGAGCGGATGCCGGGCCAGGGATATCCGTGTTTCGGTGTACGACGGTTCGATGCACTCGGTAGATTCGAATGAAGCGGCATTCAAAACGGCTGGGTTAATGGCATTTAAAGATGGGTTTCTGAATGCTTCGCCGCAGCTTCTTGAACCAATCTACGAAATCGAGGTGACTCTGCCTGCTGCTTATATGGGCGATGTAATGAGTGATCTCAGTTCAAGGCGCGGACAAATTCAGGGCATGGATTCGGAGGGATCTATTCAAAAGATCAAGGCCCTTGTACCCCTTCAGGAGCTGGATCAGTACACGACACGGCTGAAATCGATGACGCAGGGCAGCGCTACCTATACTCGCGAATTTCACAGCTATGCGCAGGTGCCGCACGATGTTCAAAAGCGGGTGATGGAGCAAAACCTGCAGGCGGTGGAAGGGTGAAATGTTGAACAGAAGAACTGATTAATTATGAACCGGTGAAGGAATTTGTGAAATCCGAAATCCGAAATTTTTAAATTCTAAAACCAACATCAAAAAACGGATGTTGAGTAATTTCCCTGCAACCGGCAACTTGAGCCTTGATGCTTGAAGCCGGAAGCTTGTAGCTTGCTCTGCTCAACTGCAATAATCGAGTGTGGTTCGGTACAGAATTTCGGCCAACTCAATGACGGAGCCGATTTCCACCCACTCAATATCCTCATGGATGCCACCGCCTTTGGCGCCAAGAATCATGGTTTCCATTCCGGCTTCGCCAAAGATGGCTGAATCCTCCCACCATGTATGCCCTATGGTTTCCGGGACTTTCCCCAATACCGATTCAGCCGCAGAGGTTGCAGCCTTAACAATATCTTTGTCGGGCGATATTTCGTAAGGACTTCTCCAGAGAACATCCTCCAGATCAGCGCGGAATTCAGGATCCTTCTTTTTAACATTAGCGATCAGGTTCCTCAGATCTGTTTCAACCGCTTTTTGAGTTTCACCCGGAAGGGTGCGTCGCTCAGTGTGAATGGTACACTTGTGTGAATAGATGAACAGGCTTCGTCCGCCTTCAATAAGCGGCACATGCATCGATCCCTCACCGCAAAGGGGATGCCTGTTTTGTACAGGTAAGTGTTTTGCAAATTCAGCAATTTCATTCAGCAACAATCCCATTTTCACGTTTGCATCTACACCCAGCATATGATTGCCGCCATGGGCGGTTTTACCGTGAACCGTTATTTTATGTATCGAAAATCCCCTGTGGGCAAGACAGAGACGGAGGTCGGTAGGTTCGGTAACAATTGCGGAATCGGTACGGATTTCGTCAGCTATTGCGGCGGCACCCACACTCTCATGCTCTTCATCGGCAACGAAAGTAAGAACAAGATCACCGCTGATATCCGGCTTTGAATCCGCGAAGGATTTTGCCACCGCAAGCATAGCCGCAATTCCGCTTTTCATGTCGTAAGAACCCCGGCCGTAGAGTTTCTCATTTTCAATCCTGGCAGAAAACGGATCATCCATACCCTCAACACCCACCGTATCGGTGTGCGCATTGATCATCAGCGATTTGCCTCCGCCGTTTCCCTTTATGATGGCTGTGACATTGGGCCTTCCCGGCGCGGCATCGGTGATCCTTGAATCAACACCCATTTGTATAAGCTGTTCATGTATGAACCGGGCGATTTCCCCTTCACCGGGGGCGCCTTCAACAAGTCCGGGATTTACCGAATTAATCTGAACCAGTTTTTGCAGGGTATTGATGGTAAAAGCTTTATCGATCATACCTTATTCAGTGCATTTTCCAGGTCGTCAATCAAATCGCCGGCATTCTCAATTCCGACGGAATACCGGACAAGGCTTTCGGGTATACCAAGATCTGCCCTTTGGGCTTCCGTCAGCTCTACATGGCTGGTGGTTCGGGGCGGTCCTGCGAGGGTGGTTACAGAGCCAAGGCTGGCAGCCAGGTGCACCAGCTCAAGGTTGTGGAGCATGGTTTTGACAGCTTCGTAGCCTCCCCTGAGTTCAAAGCTCAGAATGCCTCCAAAACCGCTCATCTGCTTCCTGGCGATGTCATGTCCGGGGTGAGATTCCAGACCCGGATAAAATACATTCTCTATCTTCGGGTGGTCATTCAGATATCGGGCAATCTTCAAGGCGCTTTCATTTTGACGAAGAACACGGAGTTCGAGGGTTTTCATGCCGCGGATCACATCATAAGCGGTCTGTGCATGCAGGCTTGCTCCGTTGATTTCCCGGAAAGCGAAGATTTTTTGTATCAGTTCACGGGATCCGCAAACCAGGCCGCAGAGAGTGTCGGAATGGCCGCCGAGGTATTTGGTGGCGCTGTGAATCACGAGGTCGATGCCCAGCTCATGGGGGTTTTGGTTCACAGGCGATGAAAATGTGTTGTCAATAACAGAAATGGCCCCTGCAGCCTTAGAAGCCTGCGCAATCCGTGCTATATCAATAATTTTCAGGGTTGGGTTTGTGGGCGATTCGATATAAACCAGGTCACATCCCTTTCCGATTTCACCCACAAGCTGATCGTGGTCTTCCGTATCGCATAGCGTTACTTCAACTCCAAACTCCGGCATAAATTCAAGGAACAGCCTGCTGGTTCCTCCATAGGTGTCTTTGATGGTTACCACACGATTGCCGGGCCTCAGCAGGGCAAACAGGGTATTGCTGATGGCTGCCATTCCCGTAGAGAAGGATGTTGCCTCTTCCGTTCTCTCGAGGAGGGCCATTTTTTCTTCAAGTACGGCAACGGTGGGATTGGTATTTCTGCTGTAAATGTGGCCTTCTCTTTTGCCAAGGGCTGAATCATACCAATCATCAAGATCATTGTATGCAAAGGTTACAGTATTGAAAATCGGAATGGTATGGCTTCCGCTTTCAAAAAGTTTTGTTTCGCCGCCCCAAACGGCTTTGGTCCCCGGTTTCAGTTTGGATATGTCCATTCGAAGGTTGATTGGTTTGATTTCAAAGGTTCAGCAAGTACAGAAATCAACACGAGAATCGCAATCCCTTGATTGCATTAGAACATTCATTTACAAATCGGATGTTGACAAAGGAAGGATATTTATTTAGAATTGATCTAAATAATAACTCTCAATCCATTCAACCTTCGCAGCATTTCTGAATCATGAAAAACCTGCTGATAACACTTGCTCTATTCATCTTTACATCAGCCTTTTTATTCTCTTGTACGACAGGAGAGGAAGTAAATATCTACTCATCGAGGCACTACGATACCGACTTACGATTATATAGTGATTTTACCGACCAGACCGGAATCCGGATCAATCTGATCGAAGGAAGCAGTGATGAATTGATTGAACGAATCCGTAATGAGGGTGTAAACAGTCCCGCAGATATCATCATTACCGTGGATGCCGGCAGGCTCTGGAGAGCAAAGGAAGCAGGGGTGATGCAGCAGCATAATTCTGATCATCTGAAGAGTGTAATTCCGGAAGAAATGAGAGATCGTGAGGGATATTGGATAGGTTTATCCAAACGTGTGCGCGGTATCATTTATAACCGAGATAGTATTAACCCGGATGAGCTTAAAGGTTATTGGGAACTTGCGGATGAAAAGTGGGAAGGCAGGGTTTGCGTGAGGTCATCCAACAACATTTACAACCAGTCGCTGGTGGCGTCACTCATTGAAAGCAGGGGTGAGGAATCTGTGGAGGAGTGGGCAGCCGGGCTGGTGCGCAATTTTGCCCGATCGCCCCAGGGCGGTGATACCGATCAGATCAGGGCTGTTGCCGCAGGGCTTTGTGATGTTGCACTTGCAAATCACTATTACCTGGCAAGACTGATTCAGTCGGATAATGCGTCGGACAGGGAAGTGGCCGAAAACGTCGATATTTATTTTCCACTGGCTGAATTTGGAGGTGCGCACGTAAACATCAGCGGTGCGGGCCTTGCAGCCAATTCACCTAACCGGGAAAACGCTATCCGGTTTTTAGAGTATCTGGCAACAGCAGAGGCACAGATGTTGTTTGCCGTTGGGAATAACGAGTTTCCTGTTATGGCTGATGTTGAAACCCCAGGTGCCCTGGGTGATTTTGGTGCATATGAGAGTGATGCGGTGAATGTATCCGTCTACGGGATAAATAACCCTGCGGCAATCAGATTGATGGATCGCGTGGGGTGGAGGTAGTTCAATACCGGGAGTGGATCATCAAATTACGGAACCGGGGTACCACCACGCATGAGGATTCGACTCCATTCGGGGTCGCCGGATTCCGGCCCATGGTACCCTCATTTCAGAGGTGGCTATTCACATTCGACCCCGTTGGGGTCGGGTAATACAATCATGACATGTGATATCGTTTACCTTGTTAGGTGTTCCCGGTAACCATTCAATACAACTTTCACTGCACACTCAGCACTCACCGCGGTAAAAATCTTTTGAGGGTTACATCAAATCACCACTTTTCTTTTCGCTGAATCCTGCTTTATTTCAGGTAAACACCTGAAAACTGCAGACAACCACTCATGAATAAAATTTTAATTACCGGCTGCTCACGGGGAATAGGAAAATCAATCACCGAAAAACTTCTTGCCGATAAAAAAACCGTCATTGGAACGTGGGTAAAAACGTCACCGGATTCATTTTCACGCTCTCATCATTTCACCGGGATACAGGCGGATCTGAATTCCGAAGACCAGCTCAAACGTGTTTTAAAACCGGTTATTGAAAAAGAGGCGCCGGATGTTCTTGTGAATAATGCGGGGATCTTTGTTCCTGCTTCTTTCTCAGCCAACGACAGCGAATGGCTTTCTGTGTGGGATCGTACCCTGAATGTGAACCTGCGCTCTGCGGCACTGCTTACCAAATGGTTTATCAACCGTCATTTCAGCCGGGGCAGCAAAGGTATGGTAATTAATATCGCTTCGCGCGCAGCATACAGGGGTGATACCCAGGAATATGCCGCCTATGCGGCATCGAAAGCCGGTATGACAGCTTTTACCAAGAGCATAGCGCGTGATTTCAGCAGAAAGGGGATCGTTGCCTACACCATTGCACCCGGCTTTATTGAGACGGATATGGCTAAAGAATCCATTGCAGTTCTCGGTGAAGAGGCATTGACACGCGGCTCAGCTTTTGATGAAATCACAAAGCCGGATGAAGTGGCAAACCTGGTGGCGTTCCT
>SL_3KL_010_SEDDRAFT_10002725_pt1 | contig 16104 bp, 11 predicted proteins | sample SodLakKL_010_SED_2_FD_10381 | JGI IMG/M metagenome (IMG submission 10381) | reverse complement strand
CACGATGCAACTGAAATAAAATCAATATTCAATCGAAATATTCTTGGTATATTTTTCCTGGCACCTGTTTTTTTTATAATCGCTTACATTTCGGTAAGGTTTTTCGCCGGTAAAACAGTGACCGGTTTCAGCGATATTCACAAGAAGAAATTTGACACCCTGCAGAAAGAAACGGAAAAAATTACAGGATCGGCGATTGAACTGGATAATATTCTTAACTCAACTGCTACAGGCATAAGGGTTATAAACAAAGATTTTCAGATTATACGGATTAATAAATCATATGCAAAACTATTTGGTTTAAACCCCGATAAAATAATTGGCAAAAAATGCTATAGCTACTGGCCCGAACCAAGATGCCACAAAGAATCCTGCCCTCTTTTGAGATTGAAAAACGGGGAAAAACTAATTGAGGGAGAAGTTGAAAAGCCAGGCAAAACAGTAAAAAAAATTACAGGTATACAGACATGTACGCCTATATACGATGAAAATGGCGTTCTTAAAGGAATGGTGGAAGATTTCAGGGATATTACTTACAGAAAAAAAGCAGAAGAGGCCCTTGAAAAAAGTGAAAGGCAATTCAGGCATTTCATGGATGACCTGCCTCTTGGGATATTTATCAAGGATGAAAAAAGCAAGCCACTCTACCATAACAGGTATATGGATGAAGTATTCTGTAAAAAAAACTGTGCGGGGAAAAAACCGAATGAGATTTTTCCCGGGAGAATCGCCCGTATTGAAAGAGATGAAGATAAAAGAGCAATTGCAGGGGAAAATATAGTAGTTGAGAAAATACTCACTGATAAAAACGGCAGGGAACGTATTTACATGGTACATAAATTCTCAATTAAAGATCCCGACGCCTCCCGTATTGGTGGAATTTACATTGATATCACAAAGCGCAAGGAAGCGGAATATAAACTGAGGATACTTTCAAGAGCCATAAGGTATTCGCCCGTTTGTGTCGTCATTACAGATCCGGAAGGAAAAATAGAGTTCGTAAATCCTGCTTTCACAAACATAACAGGCTACAACTTTGCGGAAGTTATGGGCAGGAACATGAATGTTCTCAACTCAGGAAAGCATTCAGCAGAGTTTTTCAGAAAAATGTGGAAATCGATCAAAAGCGGTAAAGACTGGCAGGGGGAGATTATAAATAAAAAGAAAAACGGAACCCTTTACTGGGAAAAAGTCGCTATTTCAGCAATAATAAACAACAAAGGGGATATAACCCATTTTGTAGCTATAAAAAATGATATAACCAAACAAAAAGAGGCTGATGAGGAAATAAAGAGAGCAAAGGAAAAAGCAGAGGAAAGCGACCGCTTGAAAACGGCATTTCTTGCAAATATGTCACACGAGATCCGCACACCTATGAATGCGATCGTGGGTCTTTCAAGGCTGCTTGTAGATACAAGCATATCTCTTGAAGAACGCAAATCATTTACAAATATAATAAACGATAACAGTCAGGTTCTTCTGAAACTGATAGAAGATATCATAGATGTTTCAAAAATCGAAGCCGGACAGATCAGTATCATTAAAAGCGAATGCCAGATAAACAAACTTCTTGATGAGATACTGGAGACCTTTAAGAATCAGGTTGAAACCCAGGGAAACAGAAACACCGTATTGTCGGTTCACAAAGGATTTGACAATGACAATACAACAATTATAACCGATCCTCACCGCCTGAGACAGATCCTGGTTAATCTGATTGGAAATTCATGCAAGTTTACCCGGAAAGGTTCAGTTGAATTTGGTTACGAGCCGGAAAGAGGCGGGAAATTGAGATTCTTCGTGAAAGATACAGGGATCGGTATCTCCAAAGAAAAAACTAAAGTTATCTTCAACCGCTTCAGACAGGGTGAGGATTCTTCAAAAAGGAATTTCGGAGGTGCAGGACTTGGCCTGACAATCTCAAAAAGCCTGGTTGAAATGCTTGGGGGTGAGATTTGGGTTGAATCAAGCCAGGGTATCGGTACTACATTCTACTTTAATATCCCCTGCCTCCATTCAGAGTCAGGGGCACCATCAAGAAAGATTGTGCAAATTTCAAGGGGTAAAAAACTTGTCCTCAAGGACAAAACAATAGTGGTAGCCGAAGATATTGAAGCAAACTTCAGGCTGATTGAAGCTCTGCTCAAAAAAACCCATGCCTTAGTTTTATGGGCAAGAGACGGAGAAGAAACTCTGGAAATTTGCCGCAAAAACAAAAAAATAGACCTTGTTCTTCTCGATATTAATATGCCTCAAGTTAACGGCTACGACGTGCTGGTGGAGATTAAAAAAATGAACCCCTCAATCCCTGTGATAATGCAGACAGCCTATGCAATGCCCGGAGAAAAAGAGCGTTTTGTTTCTGCAGGATGTGACGGATACCTGACAAAACCTATAAATACTGAAGAGATGTTCAATTCCATAAGGAAATGCCTTGAAATTACTGTATGATAAGAATTATAGATATTTAAGCAATGTCTTTTGCATTATCTTTTTCCAGAAGATCATCAAGGCGATCAAGATACTCTGTACCTTGCCTCTCCCCGTAATATCTGATAAATATTTCACAGGCAACGTTTCGTATCTTACCGATCCAGTCGATATATGTTAAATTAGTTATTTTGCCATCATTGCGGGATGAATATGCCTGTCTTAGAATATTCAGACTGGGCAATAAAGCAAGATAAGCCCTTACAGCAGCTGAAAGTGAGGGTGAAAAATATTTTTCAATATGCTTTATATCATCGGGCATTATTTCGAAACTCCTTTCATAAATATCTTTAAAGGAATTATTCCAGTTAATGTAATGAATGAAATAATTGGCGATCTTATAAGCTTTCTGATCACTATCAGAATTTACATATTTTTCGAAAACCTGCTCAAGTTCTTTAAAAAATTCCTTTTTTATCATCCTGTCAAGTATCTCTGCAATATCTGAGCTATATCTTGCATAAGACCAGGCAAAATTGTTATCAGTCAGTTCTCCGTTTAGCTCTATTTCACGCAAAGCAGCCTTTTTTATTATCTCAAGTTCCTGTTCAAGCAAAGATGTGAGGGGAAAAACCTGTTCAGTTTTTGCACGCTTCATCAAGCCCTCAGTTAAAAATCCTTCTATCATCAATCCTGATGAGGAAAGATCTTTATCCACCAGAGACTCTATATCACTCATGTAGGGTCTCATAAAGTGACCGATGCGGCTCAGTACAGAAATATTTTTTATTCCACTGCTAACGGATATATATACGGGGTAAAACTCTCCCTGGCCACCAAGCATTGCCGTTTCAGTCTTGTCAAGAAAATGGCAGGCCTCCAATGTGCTTTGACGATCCATATAAATTTATTAAAATAAGTATATACTCGAAAATTGGAATAATGTTTCAAATAGATTTTTGCTAATGGAATATATCACTTAAAAACTATTTGATAACGAAACAAAAAAAAGCTGTTTCACGTAAAAATTATAAATGTTCTTCCGGTTGCAAAACCGGTAAAAACATTTTTTAAACAAAAAATAAAGAATTCTCCGGCTCACCCTTTTTAAAAGGCGTTTACCGGTAGTGCTTTCGTTTGTAAAACAATGCAGTTAATGATCTCATTTGAGGGATAAAAACAAATTCAAATTTTATGTTAAAGCTCAGGTTCAGACTAAAAGCAAAAACCGGATTCCTGCCGGGAACAACAAAAGTTGAGGAAAGAGAAAACAGGATAAGAAAAGAGTATGAAAAATTACTCGAGTACGAACAGACCGGAGAACCTGCGAGGTTCATGGAACTTGATGAATTAATCAATTCCCGGGAATTCAGGGAAAAAAAGAAAGAGATCAACAACAGGAAATTCAGCGACACGGAAGCCTATGATAAACTTATGGCTTACAGGGAGCTGAAAAAATCAAAACCTGTTGCCGGATATTTCAGATTTATCTCAAATCCCTTCTTCGGGAATTTCACCAAAATTGAAGCCTCTGATGATATAAAAAAGTTTCAGGAACTTGAGCAATACGTCCAATCCGGAGAATTCAGGCGCATTAAAAAAATGAAATTCGAGGATACCGAAGCTTATGAAAAATTTAAGGAATACAAAAAGATTAAAAAGTCACCGGACATTAATGACTATTTTACAATAAGATCTTCTCAGGATTTTGATGATTTCAGGGAAACGGAAAACAGTGAAAAACTTGCAGGGTTCAGGGAACTTGAAATGTTTATTAATTCAAGTGATTTCCAGGCAAAGAAAAAGGTGATGTCTGCTTCAGAATTCAAACAAACGGAGGATAACCGGAAATACGAGGAATATATTCATCTTAAAAAAGACCCCAAAATAAAAGCCTATTTTAAGCTGGTTTCATCAAAGGCTTTTGCAAATTATAAAATACTTGCAGACTCGGCGGAGATCAAGGAATATGAAAAACTTGAGAAATTTATAACATCAGGTGATTATGAAGCGGAAAAGAATAAATTTGAAATAGAAAAAGCTGCAGCACTGCATAAGGAAAAAGAGTATAAAAACCTTAAAAAAAGCAGTAAATACAAAAAATATTTCAAACTTAAAGAATCAAAGGATTACGAATATTACAGGCAGCTTGACAATTCCGATAAAATTAAAGAATTCCTCGAACTGGAAAAGTATGTTCAGTCAGATGAGTTCAAAGAGCTCGAGAAGCACATGAAATCGCGCGATAAATTTAAAAAATCCCCTGAATACCAGCAGCTAGTTGAATATGAGCAACTGAAAAAATCCAGAAAAATAAAATGGTACTTTAAACTTAAGGAATCATCTAAATTTGATGAAATCAAAAAATGGGAGCTTGTTTTCTCTGATAATTTCAATTCAACCGGACTTAACCCGGAAAAATGGCTTACAACTTATTTCTGGGGCAAGAACCTTTTAAATGACAGTTACTCGCTTGCCAGCGACCCTCACTACTTTACAGTGGACAAAAATTTTGAGATAAAAAACGGAATATTGAAGCTTTATACAAAAAAGGAAAAAGTGACGGGTAAAGCGTGGGATCCTTCTATTGGCTTTTTTCAAAAAGATTTTGATTTTACCTCGGCAATGATAAATACAGGAGAAAGCCTTTGGCAAAAATACGGAGCATTCGAAGCTAAAGTAAAACTTAATGCTTCACCTTCTGTTTATCATGCTTTCTGGATGGTTCAGGGGAAAATGGTCCCCCACCTGAATGTTTTCAGGTTTTCTGGTGATAAAAGTAAACAGGTAAACATGGGAGGATTCTGGCAGGAAAAACCCGGCTCTGACAATTTGAAAAACAGCGAAAGTGTTATAAAAGGAGTAGATTTCTCTAAGGGTTTTTATATTTTCAGACTGGAGTGGACGCCTGATGAAATTATATGGAAGATAAACAACATGATTGTTAAGAAAGAACGGATTTCAGCTTTTAGTGAACCGATGTATATGATTCTCAGCTCGGGGATAACAGGAAATGCTATTGAAAACAATCTGCCCGTCTCATTTGATATAGATTGGATAAAAGTCTACAAACCGGCAGGCAGGTTGGTGGATTCTGAAAACTGAGAACTTAAAGCGTTTTATCACAAAGATAAAATGACTGCAATTCTAAATTACACATAAGATAAATACTACCCGTTAAGCACAGAATCGGGCAGGCAGGAGGATTGCTAACCCGCTCTCTCACAGCGCCGGGCAAGCTTTCGTGCACGGTGGCTCCCCTAAATTATTCAACCTAACGCAATAAGTAATAAAAATGCCGGGATCTTTTTCATATGACCCCGGCATTTATTATTAATACTAAGTGGCCGGCGTTAAAAAAATGGAATATTCCTTAACCCCTCAGACACCATAACTATTGAATGTAAATCCCTTCTCCTACTCCAATCGGCAGGTTCAGTCCGTACCAGACAAACAGCAATATAACCCACATTACAAAAAGTATTATAGCATAAGGTATAAGGAGTGATATAATTGTTCCAATCCCCAGGTTCTTATTATACTTGTGTATCCACCCGAGCAGAAGGGGGAAATAGGGGTATATTGGCGAAATACAGTTTGTTATTGAGTCCCCTACCCTGTACATCAGCTGAACAAAAGCAGGACTGTACCCAAGTTGTGCCAGCATAGGTATGAAAATCGGTGCGAATATAGCCCATTTTGCTGAACCACTGCCCATGAAAATATTTATTCCGGCCACTATAACCATATAAACGGTAAACATAAGCGGGCCCACAAGCCCGGTAGCCTGAAGAAATTCTGCTCCCGAAATAGCAAGTATGGTATCAAGCTGTGACCAGTTGAAAAGGTTTATGAACTGTGCAACTATCAGCATAAGTACAATATATCCGGAAAGCTCCTTCATTCCGTGTTCCATAAACTTCAGAACATCATTTGATCTTTTGATTGTTCCTGTTGCTTTTCCGAAAAAATAGCCCGGAATGGCAAAAAAGAAAAACAGAATTGGTATTAATCCCCTTAAAAAAGGCGAAGGTACAAGCCCCCCAGTTTCCGGATCTCGCAATGGAGCCCCTGAGGGAACAACCAGTATCAAAATAAGGACAACATAAAAGAAAAGGGCAATTCCGGCCCTTTTAAGCCCTTTTCTCTCTTCAGGGGTTAGAGAAGCTCTTTCAGTTGGGGTATCATCGGAAATATAGTAATCAAATTTTTTGCAACGCGGTATTGTAAAACGGGATACTACGAATGCTCCGACTATACCAAGCAGGATTGTTGAAACAATCATGAAATACCAGTTGGCTGTTGCACTCACTTCCATCCCTTCAGCCATCTGCTCCGTAATGGATGTACTGATCCCGGCAAGCAAAACATCTGTACCGGCAATAAAAAAATTGGCGGTAAAGCCTGCAGTAGCACCGGCATAACCTGCTATCAATCCGGCAATGGGATTGAGGCCCATTTGTGCGAATATAAGTGCTGCAATCGGCGGAACGATCACGACTCCCGCATCAGAGCCAATATTTCCGCAAGCACCGATAATGAATATAACCGGCAAGACTATCTTATTCGGCACCGAGAAGGCAACCGTACGCATCGCAACTGCAAGCAATCCGCTTCGCTCTGCTACGGAAACACCCATCAACATTACCAGAACAAGTCCAAACGGGGCAAAATGGGCAAAATTGGTCACCATCTCCTCTACAAATCGCCTTAATGCTTCGCCCGATATTAGATTTTGGGCTTCAACCACCCGTCCGGTTGATGGATCTGTGGCACTTACTCCAAGGAATGAAGTGATCCCGCTTAATACAATTATAAAAATACAAATCCAGACAAATATCCAGAAAGGATGAGGAAGTTTGTTGCCCATCACCTCTATCCACCTGATAAAACCGGAAGAGCTCGTTTCAATCGATTTGCTTTCATTTTCCGGGGTTTGTCTGCTGCTGGCATTCTCTTTTTTTTCTTCCATAATTAATCGATTCTGATTTTATGTTTGAAAAAGATAATTAAAATTTTGATTTGACTAGCTACCCTGTAAAATGCAAAACAAAAATAACATATTTAGGAAACAAATAGCAAAATGCTGCAATAAGCAATCTCTTTAATAAAAATTGAGTAAAATATCCATAAAGAGAGTAATACCAGAAAAACTGCTCTCAGTTTGGATATTATTTATGCCACTTTCTTAAAGCCGGAAAGCGCATCTTCCGAGCTGCCGAAAATTGATAGCTGAATTTTTTAATTGGGTTAAAGAGTTATTTTTCATAATTTTGGTTGTGGTTTACAATCACCGGAAATTTTTTCCGTATTTATTGTGAGTTAAAGAACAAGTAATAACCCTAATTCAAACATAGTTATGAAAACCAAAAGTTTCAAAATTATTATTCAACAATCAGCAATAATCATTGCGGCAGTGTTATTTTTCAACAAATGCGGCCCAGCTGTTGATGAAATTGAACCATTCTGCGAAGATCTTCAAGAGCATATAGAAATTCTTTCATCCGATGATTTTGAAGGAAGGGCCCCTTCGACCCCCGGAGGACTGAAGACCGTGGAATATATTGAATCGGAGTTCGAAAAAATCGGACTTGAACCTGCAGTCAACGGCAGTTACAGGCAGGCAGTGCCATTAATTGAAATAACACCCTCAAACATATCAGATCTAAGCATAAGCGGGGAAGAAACTGAGATGTCTTTCAGATATTATGACGAAATGATGGTTAACTCTGTAAGGCTTGGTGCAGAAGAGGTCAATCTCAGCAACAGCGAACTGGTATTTGTGGGATACGGAATAAATGCACCTGAATATAACTGGAATGACTACGAAGGAGTTGATGTTGAAGGGAAAACAGTTGTAATTCTTGTTAACGATCCCGGATATGCCACAGGAGATGAAGATATGTTCACAGGAAATGCCATGACTTATTACGGGCGCTGGACTTACAAGTTTGAAGAAGCTGCCCGGCAGGGAGCCGATGCTGCACTGATTGTTCACCAAACCGGTCCGGCAGGATATGAATGGAATGTTGTCAGCACATCATGGTCCGGACCAAACCTCGATCTTGATGCTGAAAGGGATGTGATGCCCCTGCTGGTTGAAGGCTGGATACATAAGGATGTAGCTGAAAAGATATTTGAAGAAGCTGGCACATCTTTGAGCAAAATTTCTGAAATGGCCGTTCAGCCCGATTTTTCGCCCGTTCACCTTGGACTTGCAGCTTCAGTGAACTTTAACAACAGCTACCGCACATCCGAATCTTATAACGTTATCGGCTATATTGAAGGATCCGTTCATCCGGAAGAATCTTTTGTTTATATGGGTCATTGGGACCACCTTGGTATGACCGAAACAGAAGAAGGGGAGATAGAAATATATAACGGAGCAGTTGATAATGCTACCGGTACTGCGGGTGTTATCTGCCTGGCTCAAAAATTCATGGAACTGGATGAAGCACCGGAAAGAACGGTTGTTTTTATGGCTGTAACAGCAGAGGAGTCAGGGCTCTTAGGCTCAAGGTACTATGCCGAAAACCCGCTGTTTCCCCTTGCAACAACTGTGGCTGGCATCAATATGGATGCTTTGAATGTTTATGGTCCAACCCATGACGTTTCTGTTATTGGCTACGGAAGTTCAGACCTTGACAAATATATTAGGCGCCATGCTTCTGCACAAAACCGTAGACTTGAACCTGATGAATACCCTGAAAGGGGTTATTATTACCGTTCCGATCATTTCAGTATGGCCAGGTTTGGTGTTCCAATGATTTATGCAAAAGGCGGATCTGATTACATCGGACGTGATGAGGAATATTCCCGGATGGTATCCGAAGATTATGCTAAACGCTACCACATGCCCGGTGATATAATTCATGATCTCTGGGATTATGACGGCTTGCATCAGGACTTGTGGCTTTTCTTCAATATCGGCCTGGAACTTACCAATTCCGATGATTTCCCAAACTGGGTTGAAGGAAATGAATTCAGGGCTATACGCGATGAAACAGCATCAGAAAGAAGCAGATAGGTAATATTACATTTCAATATACCGCTTCAGGGGATGTATTCATTAATTGCATCCCCTTTTTATTTATAGTAAATGGGGACAATTCAGAAGAAAAACTATAATTGAACTATGCTGAACGGAATCTGTTATTGATAATAAAAGTTTTTGTAATGGCGTTTTTAAATTAAATTGCCTTTCATTGGGAGAACTAGTCATTTAACCTGCGGGGAAAATGGAGATAATCAAAATAACTATAATTCCTGTACTATTTTTCGTTTTAATACAGCAGCAGATTTTTATGGATGGACTGCTGAATGCCGTTTTGCTGAATAATTCCGGAGACACCGGAGAAATAGTTGATGTAAACGGGACTTCATATGAAACTGTTCAAATAGGAAATCAGGTTTGGATGGCTGATAACCTGAATGTTACGCATTACAGGAACGGTGACCCCATACCCAGTATAACAAACAATCAGGAATGGGAAGAGATGAAAGAGGGGGCATACAGTTACTACAGGAATTTCTGGTATTTCGGACGTGTTTACGGTGCCCTTTATAACTGGCATGCTGTTAATGATGAGAGAGGATTATGTCCTGAAGGCTGGCGGATACCTGATGATTATGACTGGCGGGAATTGTCACGTTACCTTGGCGGCCGTGAGGAGGCAGGAGGTAAACTTAAAGCAACATCCCTTCGTTGGATGAGGCCAAATGAAGGGGCTACAGATGAAACAGGTTTTTCGGCACTGCCCGGCGGTTACAGGCACAGTAACGGAACATTTTATAACATCAGGAAATTCGGGGATTATTGGACTTCACTCGGTTTTCCGGACGGTTACGCCTATTTCAGAAGTTTCTGCAACGAGTACTCCTATATGCACGAAGGTGTTTACAGCAAAAGCACGGGTGCTTATGTAAGGTGTATCAAAGAAGATTAAAATACCGGCTCTACCCTGTATCCTTCTCCCCTTAACAGATTAACCAGTCCTTCTTCGCCAGGCAGATGCGCTGCACCGAAAGCAAAAAAAACAGGTTTTTCATGGATCATCTCTATCATTAACGGAAGCCATTCTAAATTCCTTTCGGTTATGAATCCCGCATCTTCGTATATCTGCTCTTCAGGTTCTTCTTCCGGTCTGCTTCTTACGGACTTTAAGTCTCTTTTTCTGTAAAATGCAACCATTTCCCGGAATTGTTCCCGGACTTCATAGTACTTTTCTATTGTNGCAATCAGCTCATATACTTCNTCCTCCANCTTTATCTTTTCAAAAAGAGCAATCTGGTCATCTATACTTTCTATTCCNGTNATCCCCACCCTGTTTTCCATNGCAATATCCGCTAAATAACTTTCATAGCTTCTGGGCTTACAGCCGAGAATATGGGGNTATATTTCAGAGACAAGAAAGAAAGGGCGNACATGGATATAATGTTCAATATTNATCCCCAGGCTGTCCANAAAGAAACCTTCAACAAGCTTATACTGATCACGGGTAAGTACATTGTGCAAGGTCATTCCTNCTTCAAGGTANATAACACTCTGCATNCCCCTCCAGAAATAAGGATNATAAGTATTAACCTCCAGCACCAGTTGTTTGGTTTCAAGCAATTTCNTTTCGAGCGGGTTGTATAATTTGAACTCATCAGTGCAAAACTGAGCAAAAATCACAAAATCTTCAGGNCATACCTGGTGAATAGTCCCGAACAGATAGGAAGGAGAGTCAATCCCTTTTCCGCTTATACTCCACATTAGCCTGTTCGGATAAATGAATTCAACTGCTTCGGGCTGATCAATATCTGCCGGTAAAGCAATAATATGCAAAAAAATTGATACCCCAAGGAGAGGAAGTGCCCTGCGTTTCATAATTATGCAGGTTAAATTATTAAGATAAATTTCAATCTCAATTATTTACATCATTTATAAAAACCTTTCACAAAATTGGGAAAATAAGATCAATTTAACAACCTTTGCAAACTGGTTCGTTTAACACCATTACAATAAATTCCCCCATTAATACAATAAAGTCAATAACAATATGTTATTTTTATAATACGTCTAACAATAAACATTAAAAAACATGACCATTAAAAAAGCCAAACTTTCGAACACAATTTTTGCTTCCTTTTTGACATTGCTTTTCATTACTTTTTCCGGTGCTGTTACAAGTTGCGGATCAGGTGAAGCAGAAGCTGAAGGAAACGGATTCACTGATGAGGAGCTGGAATTGTTTGTTGAAGCTGTACAGCAAATAATGCCTCTAAACCAGATAAGCCAGATGCAAATGATGGGTGAACTGGAAGACCAGGAAATATCGGTTGAAAAGTTCAATGAGATCAACCAGGCCCTCGAAACAGGGATGGAACCTGATGCTACACAGGATGAAATGGATGCTTTCAATATCGCTATGGATAACATAGAGGAAATACAAGTGGAATTCGAGGAGATATTGAAGGAAACCATTGAAGAAACAGGACTTTCCTTTGAAAGATATGAAGAGATCATAATGGCATATGAAGAGGAACCGGAGTTGCAGGAAAGGATTCACGAACTTCTTGAACAACAGCAGCCCGAGGCTCCGCAGCAGCCTCAGCAACCACCACTGGAGTAGTCAACTATTTCAGAAACATTTTTCATTAACTCTCAAAAGTCCGGCTAAATACCGGACTTTTTTCGCTTACTTTATATAAGTAAGATTGCTTATTGCGTTTTACTAAAATATTCAAAAAATGCAGAGTTATGAAAAACAGGGCACAAAAAATTCGCCTTGGCATATTCACAATTATATGCCTTGCATTACTACTTGTTATTATTGGTTTTTTCAGTGCACCCGGGCTTTTTGAAAAAAAAGACCATTATTACATAGCTTTCCATGATATACCAGTAAGCGGACTGCAGGTTGGCAGTCCTGTAAAATACCTGGGTATTGACGTAGGGTCGGTAACTGATATAAAAATTGATCCTGACGATATCAATACCATAATAGTCAGAATAGGGCTCGAACCAGACATACCGGTTAAGGAAGACGCTGTGGCAAATATTCACACACTTGGTGTAACGGGGCTCAGGTCGATCGAGATAAGGGGAGGGAGCCAGGATGCCAGGAATCTTGAACCCGGTGGTCATATAAATCCAGGAACTACATTAACCGCTGAAATTACAGGGAGAGCAGAGGACATACTCTTTAAACTTGAAGAACTACTGAACAATTTGGGTGCTTTTACTCAACCCGAGAACCTTCGTATTTTTACCGAAGCCACTGAAAAAATGTCTTTGCTGGCCGGCAGCGCAAGCTCCTCAATAACAACTATTGATGAAATTGTTTCTGAGAACCGGCAGGATCTGAGGGAAACTGTAGTATCCCTCAACCAGATAGGGAAAAACCTCAACAAAAGTTCTGAAGAGATTGTTCATGTAATCGATAACATTAACAGTATTGTTGAGGATGAAAAAACAGGAGAGCTGCTCTCTGCTTTAACGGAAATATCAACAGCATTGAGCAAAGCCGGGATAAGCGAACTTGCAGAGGATTTATCGGGAACTGTTTTGCTGACAAGACAATTGCTTACAAGGCTGGACGAGGATATTGAAGCCGGTAGCGAAAAGCTGAATTATAACATGTTGATATTGCAGAACACTCTTGAAAATCTGAATGAAGCGTCCCGTATTATCAATGCCGACCCCTCTGTACTCATCAGGGGAAGGAACACCAGGAATGTGCCTGACCGCGAATTAATAAATAATTGAAAATGGCAAAATTATTCTTATTGACATCACTTTTTGCCCTGTTTTTTTTGGGCTGCCGCAGCGCCATGGAGTCAGACATCAGATTATATTTGCTGGAATATCCCGGAGAAACTGAATACCCGGCAGACGATATTCCTGACCTCAATCTGACTGCAGAAAAAAGCTGCAAAATCTCTTTCGTAGAGATACATCCCGCGTTTGGCACACATAAGATAGCTATTCGTGAAGGCTCACATGAAATAAGGTATTTTTCCTACAACCAATGGGCAGTTAGGCCGGGTCAAAGCCTCAGCCTTATTTTGACCGACTTTTTCAGGAAAAGCAATCTTTTTGAAAAAATAATCCCGGCAACGGAAAAAGGGAAGGCAGATTATACTTTCGAAACATATATACCGAGACTGGAAGTAGTGCGCAACGGGAAAAAGTACAAAGCTCACATTGAAACCGAATTCAGGCTGATCAATAACCACCTTGGCACAACTGTTCTTGAACAAAGGTCAGTCAATATTAATGAGCTGGATGAGAGATGTCTTAACTTATTTTCCTCTGAAATAAGCAGTATGTTCACCCGGGAATTGCATAACTTCACACTGGAAATCATTGATGAGTTGACAGATACTGGCCTGTCCAAATAAATAATTGAAACTTATCCGTATTTTATAAAACTCCCTTAAAAATGTTGTTTGGTAAATCTAATAAGGAACAACAGAACAATATTTCGGATAAGAACCAATATTACCGACTGGAAGGCAACAGGCTCTTCCTCCTGAAAGAGCTTAAAACCGGCCAGTGCGATGATCTTATAAAATTCATAAAACAAAAACTGTATTCCCTGCAATTAAAGCAGCTTAGTCTGGATATGAGCAGCCTTGAAGATATTGACAGTGCCGGAGTCATTACAATTTTTTATATAAGCGATATGCTAGCTGCAAGGAATATTGAAGTTGAATTTAAAGGAGCTTCCAAATCGGTTTGCAAAAAAATTGAACTTTTCCGCCCGGTCAAAAAATCTAAAAAAGACCCTCCTCCTGACAATAGCTTTTTAGAATCGGTTGGTGAAAAGCTGTATCTGTTTTTCACTTCATACCTTTACGAGTTTTTGCTGCTTGCTTCAAATGTATCTTACTATTCAATAAGGGATCTTTTTAACAGGAAAAGCAGGCGAAAGGGTGAATTTGTCAACCAGTCGGTTCTGATCGGAGTAAATGCCGTATGGATTGTAATTTTAATGTCATATATAATAGGCCTTGTAGTTGCTCTCCACTCGGCAGGACAGCTTCGGGACTTTGGCGCTGACATTTTTATTGTTGATATTTCGGTTATTGGGATTATGAGACAGATGGGCCCGCTAATAACTGCAATACTTGTGGCAGGGAGAAGCAGTTCAGCTATTGCTGCTGAAATTGCCACTATGAAGGTTACAACAGAGCTCGACGCTCTAAAAACAATGGGGCTTGACCCGGTCAGGTTTGTTGTGGTACCCAAGATATATGCATCTTTGTTCACCATGCCCTTCCTTGTTTTGCTTGCCAACGCTTTTGGCATTGCCGGAGGAGCAACGGCTGCCTATTCATACCTGGATATACCTCCGGAAATATTTGCCAGCCGTATGAGCGAAATTGTTCAAAACAAGGATTTGTTAACAGGCCTGGTTAAAAGTCAGGTATATGCCGGAATAATAGTTATTACAGGAGCATTTTACGGATTCAGGGTTGAGCGTGGAGCCGAGGGAGTCGGGAGGGTTACAACATTTGCGGTAGTGGTTTCCATTTCGCTTGTAATACTGGCCGACAGCATGCTGGGTTTGTTGTTTTACTAAAACTTATTCTGATGGATTTTGAAAATATAATAGAGGTTAGAGATCTTTCCGCCAGCATTGACGGGATCCAGGTTTTATCAGATGTATCCTTTACGGCTGAAAAGGGTTATATAACCGCTGTAATAGGTGGAAGCGGGGCGGGAAAAACAACTGTTTTAAGGCATTTACTCGGACTATATCCGTTAACCAGGGGTTATGTATCAGTCCTGGGAAGAGATATCAGCAGGCTGACAGAAAAAGAGCAAATTGAACTCTATATGCAGACCGGTGTTTTTTTCCAGAACGGCGCATTGCTAAATTCAATGACCGTTGGAGAAAATGTAGCCTTGCCGCTTGTTCAGCACACAGACCTGCCCGAGCCGCTTATAGAGGAGATTGTTCTCATGAAACTTGGACTGGTTAACCTGGAGGAATCATTTAATCTCTACCCCTCACAGCTAAGCGGCGGAATGTTAAAGAGGGCGGCCCTGGCAAGAGCAATTGTAATGGATCCCCCGCTTCTGTTCTGCGATGAGCCCGGATCCGGGCTTGACCCCCTTTCACTTGAATCATTAGACTACCTCATAATGAACCTTAAAAACCGCCTGGGTATGTCTATACTGATTATCACTCATGAAATTCATACAATTCTGCGCGTGGCCGACAAGATAGTGTTTCTGCAGGAGGGGAATTCACTGTTTGAAGGGAGTGTTGATGATGCTGTAGGTTCCAATAAGCAGGAGTTAAAAGATTTTTTTTCAGTCCTTGACAAAAGGAAGCATTCAGCAATGAAGGGGAACGCACAGGAAAGTAACTGTTAATCCGGGTCTTTTATGCACCTGATGCTGCATCCACGTTGCTTGTATGATGACAATCTGAAAACGCCCCGGGAATAATACTTCAAAACCATATTGTGAGCCAATGCACCATCAGCTCCATGCTCATCAGCAGACCACCAGAAGGACATGATGCCCAGATGCTGGAAAGTGCCATGCCTCTCCCGGTATCCTGCCGGCAACCCTGAAATCCCGCTGATATTGGTTGCGCCTTCATTTGGTTCATTCCACCTCGGGTGCAGGTCGGGAAAAGTCCGCTTTGATTTCATACCGCCACCTGCAATAGTACC
>SL_3KL_010_SEDDRAFT_10002724_pt1 | contig 16106 bp, 20 predicted proteins | sample SodLakKL_010_SED_2_FD_10381 | JGI IMG/M metagenome (IMG submission 10381) | reverse complement strand
TGACTCCTGGAAGATCACTGGCAATTACTGGTAGTCCGCAAGCTAGAGCTTCAATTAATACTAGACCAAAGGCTTCATGGGAGTTAATTGAGGGTAGAATTAAGGTGTCAGCACTTTGGTAGTGGGAGATTAAATCATCTTGACTGACTCGTCCACGAAATTTAACTTTTTTTTCTATATTTAATTCACTAGCTATACTTTCATAATGTTTTTTTAAATCACCATCACCTATAATATCTAATGTCCAATTTTTATCTTTAAGCAAGGCTAGAGCTTGAAGCAGGTTATTTAAACCTTTAAAATAATGAGCTTTATCTAAGCCGCCCACAAAGAGAAACTGGTGATTACCTTTTTTAATGATTCGTCTTGTAATATGATTTACAAACCTAGTGGCTTTTTGTAGTAAGGGGCTAGGGTTTTTGTGGTTAATTTTTGGTTTAAATATTTCTATATCAATACCAAAGGGAATTTCTACAACTTTGTTTCCATTATCATTTAAATATTTAGCTAGCATGCCAGAGCGGGCATAATCTAGACTACTAACCATTATTTTATCAGCTTTTTTAAAAAGATAGTTTTTGGATATATTAGCTGGTAGTGCTAGTAGTTTATGAAAGCTTGATAATTTTGGTGTATCCATGTGGTAGTGGATAACTAGTTTTTTATTTTTGGAAAATATTAGAAATATCTTTAGTAGTTCACTAACACCAAAAAAAGGGTAGTGTAAATAAATGAGGTCAAATTTTTTTAAAGAAAAAAGCAGTGAAAAGGGCAGACCACCGTGACCTGATCTAATTAAAGGTTTTAAATAAAATATTTTTTGCTTATTACTAATTTCTTGATTTTTTATTTTCTGATCACTGAGTGTGAAGGTGCTTACACTATGCTCCTGGCTTAAAATTTCACCAATTCGCCAGGCACTTTGACCCATGCCTCCTGGATAGGGAGGGAAGCTACACACTAATTGAGCTATTTTCATATTTATTTTTTTAATGATATTTTTCTTACTACTTCAGTTAATTGTTTTTCTAGTTTAGCTATTTTTAGTCTTAGTTTAAAGATTAAATAAAATAGAGATATAATAGCTAGATAGGCTAAATAATTAATACCTGTACCGGAAAAACCTAAGCTTTCTACAAACATGTCAATTTGACGTATAAATACAATTGCCATTGCCCCTAAAAGCCAAAAGACAAGCCAAAGACTAAATTCGTTATGACTTATTTGTTTTTTGTTTTTTTGGATAAATAATCCCCAAACAATTAAAATTATTAATACTAGAGCTATTATTTGTTGCCACATATATTTGTTATTGACTTTTTAAAATTATAAGTTAATATAATATAATAATTCGTTCTTTATATTTTTAAACCAAATATTTTATATCATGAAAAAATTGATTTTTGCTGCTATTTTGTCCTTCTTGATTTTTTTAGCTCTTAAACTCCTAGTAGTTTTTACAGAGTTAAACATTTTAGTTGAAGTAGAGTATTTTATGCTCTTTGGGATTTCTCTAGCTTTTTGCTGGAGCGCCTTGCTTTATTTATCGGAAAATCATGAATTTTCTATTGGGGTAAATATTACCTGGCTTTGCCTTGCTTTTCCGGGAGTGGTTTATTACTTATCAGTGCCTTATGATTGGTTGCTGTGGGTTTACTTGTTTTTTTTCATTTTTCCTTTAGGTTTTTTGATAAAATATTTATTTTTTACCAAAGAACTAAGGAATGTATTTCTGATCAGAATAACAAGTTTAATTACTTTTGCGGTTTTAGCTATTATAGCAAGTATTCTGAAAATAACAATTTAAGCATTGGAGCCCGAAAAAATTCGGGCTTTTTTATTTAATAATTTTTCCCATTAGCAGGTCTTTGATAATTCTTAGGCCACCGGAGAAATTATTGCCAAACTCATGATAAATTACGGTAATTGGAACTTCTTTAACTCTTAGCTTATAGTAAAAAGCTTTATGTAAAATCTCACTGCAATGCGCCATACCATCATTTTCTATTTTAATTAACTCAGCTGTTTTTTTATTAAAGGCTCTAAAACCACTTTGTGGATCACTAGTTTTTATATTTAAAAAATAATTAATTAGTCTTGCCAATGGCATAATAATTCTTTTTTTAAAAAAAGGTATTTTAGATTTTTTAGTTAAAAAACGAGAACCAAAAACTATATCAGCTTCATTTTCCTTAATTGGTTTTATGACTTCTAGAATTTCTTCAGCTAAAAATTGATTATCAGCATCAAAGTGGACTATGATATCAGCATTTTCACTTAAGCAATAGTCATTGCCAGTTTGCAGAGCGGCTCCTTGGCCACGGTTTACTATATGCTTTAAGGTAGTGGCTTGAGAATTTTTAGCAATATTTACGGTATTATCTTTTGAGCCATCATCAACTACTACTATTTTATCGACTTTATCTTTAACTTTTTCAATTACTGATTTTATATTTTTTTCTTCATTTAAAGCTGGTATAACACAAAATATTTTCATGATTTTATTTAAAAGATTTTAAAATTTCTTCCGGAGAAAAAAGACCATTATTGGCTTTTTCTATAGTGTCATATATAAAAGGTTTAAAATTCTTATCAACTCTTGTATCTGGTAAAATTTTCATTAGTTCAAAAACAGGAAAATTATTTGATTGTCCATTAAAATTACAACGGGAGCAACCAGGGCTAAAATATGCTCTTTTTATTAGCTTAGAATTTTTAGTTTTAGTTCTGACAAAATTTAAATAGTTATTATCAATGTTTTTGGTTTTTAAGCAGTATGGACAGGTTTTTTTCATCATTTTTTGTCCAATAATTAAACGTAGGCCTTTAGCTATTTGATTAGGACTGAGTCCAATATTTAAGGTGGCGTGAAGAGCAGAGATGGCGTCTGGAGACTCTATGGTAGCTATGATTAAATGTCCATTATTTGCTTGCATGATAGCATTTTTAATTTCCTCTTGACTTTCTAAATGGTCAATACCTACTACGTCAGCATCAATTTTTCTTAGTTTTTCTAAATAATCATATAAGTTTTGTCTATTGTTTATTTCCAATGTGTTAATATAAGGTAGAGAGCAGACTGGATATCTTTCTAGAGAATAAAATGATCGGTGAGCTTTGTTTAATTGATTAAGTAATGAATAGTAAGTTGTAGTTTTTCCAGAATTAGCGTTTCCGGCTATTAATATTAAACCTTGTTTTAAATTAAGAGCATCTTTGATTATTTTTAAATCATGACGAGAAAAACCCAGGGAAGCTATTCTTTTTATAGTTAATTTACTTTCCTCAAGGCTCATTACTATTTTATTTTCTTTCTTTGCGGGCAGTACGCTTAAATTACAATTATAAATCTTTTTTTGATGTTTAATTTTAATTTTTTTATTTGAAAAAAGTTCATCTTTTAAGGAATGACTTAAAATATTGAAAGTATTGATTAAATCATTTTGTTGTTTTTTATTTAAATTTATTTTTCCTCTTGATTGATTTTCTTTTGACAAAGAACAATTAGTGTTTTCAATAACTAAGTTAAAAGAATTATTAGTTTTTGCGTAGCCAACTAGTTGATTTATTAATTTTTTATCCATAAAAATATTGTAACATTATATTTATATTATACACAATTTTTAAGATTTTAAGAAATGTGATACAATTAATCTATAATAATTTATCATTTAAAGACTATGTGGAAAATTTATAGTCGTTTTATCCTGTTTATTAAATCGATTTCTGATGCTTCTAAAACTTATTGGTCAAATAGTGTAAATCGTTTGTATTTATTGCTTATTGTTGTTTTGCAATTATTTATTTGGTGGTGGTCAAGAAGTATTTATTATCAAATTGGAGATGATTTATTTATATTTCATTATACTGTTGATTTTGGTATTGATATGGTGGCTGCTTCTAATTTTATTTTTATTTTACCAGGACTAGCCTTAATTTTTACTGTAATTAATATAATTTTATCTCTAGCAATGGCTAATAAAAAACAGGCAAAACTACTATGGCATTTGTTTGGTGCTGGATCTATGATAATAAATATTTTCTTTATTTTAGCTCTTTTAGCTATTTATTTAATTAATCTATCTTTATAAATTTTATGTTAGAATTCCAAATTGTAAGAATATTATTATTATCTACCCTAGCTTTTGTATTTGCAATTTTATGCACGCCACTTTTAACTCATTTTTTATATAAATATAAACTAGGTAAAAAAATTCGCAGTAGTGGTAATACTCCAATTTTTAGTCGTCTTCATGCTCATAAAGAAGGCACCCCCACAATGGGAGGAATTCTAATTTGGGCTACAGTTTTAATATTTATTGTTGTATTTTCCTTTTTAGCTGATGTTTTACCTTGGGATTTATTTAAGGAGCTAAACTTTTTTTCTCGAGCTGAAACACTGCTTCCTTTGGGAGCATTAATTGTTAGTGCTTTAATTGGTTTATTTGATGATTATTTAGATGTAAAAGGAAAAGGTGTTTTTGGNGGTGGTGGCTTAAAAATGAAACATCGATTGCTAATATATGCGCTAATAGCTTTAGCAGGTGCTTTATGGTTTTATTTTAAACTTGATTGGTCAGTTTTTCATATTCCCCTTATTGGTAGTTTTGAAATTTCCTGGTGGTATATTCCAGTTTTTATGTTTATTATTATAGCAACTTCATTTTCAGTAAATGAAGCTGATGGTCTAGATGGTTTAGCCGGTGGCGGTCTTTTAATTGCCTTTGCTTCTTATGGTATAATTTCCTTTGCCTTAGGGCGTTTTGATTTAGCGGTATTTTGTGGAGTAATTATTGGTGCACTGCTGGCCTTTTTATGGTTTAATATTCCACCAGCGAGGTTTTATATGGGAGACACTGGAGCAATGAGCATGGGGGTTACACTCGGGGTAATTGCTATGTTAACCAATAGTGCCTTACTTTTACCATTGATCGGTTTTATTTTTATGATTGAATCATTGTCAGTAATTGTGCAGCCTAATATCAAAAAAAATAAGAAAGAAGAAAATATTTCATTCCAGTCCTATTCATCACCACTTTCAAGCTATTGGCTGGCCTGAAGCTAAGATTGTTATGCGTTTTTGGGTAATCTCTGCAGTTGCTGCTGCTGTTGGTTTAATGGTATTTTTAGTAGATTTTACATGGTAATTTATGAATTTTAAAGCATTTAAAAAAAAATATTTTTCATCTAGTGAAAATCCAGCGGACAAAAAAATCTTGTTCGCTTTTTTGGCTATTTTAGTTTTAGGTTTATTTTTTCTAACTAGCGCCTCAGCGGTTTCTTCATATCTTCGCTCAGGTCATGCTTATTATTTTTTAATTAGACAAATACCAGCATTAATTATTGGTGCAGGATTTTTTTATTTGTTTTATAAGATTGATTATCGCTATTGGCGAAAAATTGCTTCACTAGCTCTTTTAGCTTCAATTAGCCTTTTAATTTTAGTTTTTATCCCTGCTCTTAGTTTAGAAATTGGTGAAGCTAGAAGGTGGGTGTCTATTTTTGGTCTCTCTTTTCAACCAACAGAGTTAGTAAAATTAACCTTTCTTCTTTATTTAGCTACTTGGTTAGAGGCAAAAAAAGGTGAGTTAAGAAAAATTGAATCAGGTACGATACCATTTATTTTTACCGTTGCCATTGTTTCTATATTAATCATGATTCAACCAGATTTTGGAACTTTAACCATTATTTTAATTTCAGCCATAGCTGCTTTTTTTGTTGGTGGTGGTAACTACAAACACCTTTTTATTATTTTTTTAATGGGGATAATAATTTTGGGTGCATTTTTTTATTCTCGAGTGCAATCTAGCAGAGAGGGAAGTTATATTAGAACTAGAATTGATTGCTATTTAGATCCAAGTTATGATAGACAAGGAGATTGTTATCAAATTAACCAATCCCTAATTGCTATTGGCTCTGGTGGTCTGATGGGCAGAGGTCTAGGGGAAAGTAGACAAAAATTTCTATTTTTACCCGAAGTAGCTGGTGATGCAATTTTTCCTATTGTTGCTGAAGAGATTGGTTTTATTTTTAGTTTTATTTTGATTCTTCTTTATATATATATTTTTTATCGTGGTTACTTAGTTGCTCGCTGGTCTCCTGATCTTTATGGACGAGTTTTAGCAGTGGGAATAATTACCTGGTTTGCTATTCAAACTTTTTTTAATATTGGTGGTATGACAAATTTAATACCCATGACAGGTACGACACTTCCTTTTATATCTCATGGAGGCTCTTCAATGATAGCTTCAATGGCGGCTATGGGATTACTTTTAAATATTAGTCGTTTTAAAACAAAAAATAATTAATTATAAGATGGAGAAAAAGAATAATGACAAAAAAAGTATAATTTTTACAGGCGGTGGTACTGGTGGTTCAGTCACCCCTCTTTTAGCAGTGGCGCATGAGTTAATGAAAAAGCAAGAAAATATTAACTATTTTTTCATTGGCACAAATTCAGGACCAGAAAAAGAGATAATAAGTAGTGCTAATTTAAAAAATAATTTTCAATTTATAGCACTTCCAGCTGGTAAATGGCGAAGGTATTTTTCACTTAAAAATTTCTTTGATATTTTTGTAATTATTTACGCGTTTATTCTTTCCATTAATCATTTAAGAAGAATAAAGCCAAAGGCAATTTTTAGTGCTGGCTCCTTTGTTAGTGTCCCTTTAGTTTGGGCAGCCTTCTTTTTTAAAATCCCAGTTTTAATTCATCAGCAAGATATAAGGCCGGGACTAGCTAATCGCCTTATGGCAAAAGTAGCTAAAGTAGTAGGGGTGACTTTTAGTGAGTCAGCCTCAGTTTATAAAAAAAAGGCTAGAATACTTGGTAATCCTATTAGAAGAGAAATAATTGATGAAGCTATACAAAAAAAATCCTTGTATTTTAAAAAATGGGGCTTTAAAAAAGAGCTTCCAATTTTACTAGTAATTGGAGGCGGTACAGGCGCTTTAGCCTTAAATCAATTAATAGCTAAGACCTGGCCGATGATAAAAGGTAGATGGCAAGTAATTCATATAGCTGGTAAGAATAAAAGTTTTAAAAATTATATTATAGATAAAGATTATCGATTTTTTAATTTTTTGCCNAATAAAGATTTAATTGGTTTAATGGCAGTAGCTGACTTAATTGTCTCTCGAGCCGGACTAGGTGTCCTAACAGAAATCTCAGCTTTATCTAAACCCTCAATTATTGTAGCCATGCCTAATTCCCATCAAGAAGACAATGCTAATTTATTAAAAAAAGAAAAAGCTGCCTGGGTAATAAAGCAAGAGCATTTAGAGGCTGAGACTTTGGTGGATAAATTAAATTATTTTTCAAAAAACAAAGAGGAGGTAAAAGAAATAGGGAAAAATATTAGTCAATTAATTTGTTTTGGAGCTGAAAAAGAACTAGCCAATATTTTAAATGACTTCCTAAATAATAATTTATGAAGAATCTAAAAAAAATTAAACAAGCATATTTTATTGGCATCAAAGGGGTTGGCATGACAATGTTAGCTCAATTTTTAGCTAAAAAAAATATTAAAATAAGTGGCTCTGATGTTTGCGATCAGTTTATGACAGATAAAGTATTAAAAAAAATACCGGCTCAAGTATATTGTCCATATTCAGTAGATAATATTAACAAAGAAGCTGATTTAATTATNTACACAAGTGCGCTTGAGTCACAAAATAATCCTGAGTTGGAGTTTGTTTTAAATAATAAAAAAATATTTACTAAAACAAAGGTTTTAAGTTATGCTCAAGCATTGTCACTTTTTTTCAATGAGCATGAGGCTATAGCTGTTTGTGGTAGCCATGGAAAAACTACTACTAGCGCTTGGCTTGGCTTTGTACTTAAAGAATTAAATAAATCTCCTCAAGTATTAGTAGGTTCTTATGTAGAGCAATTTAAAGGTAATGCTTATTTAGGTAATAGTAATTTAATGATAGCGGAAGTCGATGAGTATCAAAATAAATTAAAATATTTTAAACCTTATGGTGTGCTTTTAAATAATATTGATTTTGATCATCCAGATTTTTTTAAAACCAAATCTGATTATTTTCAAGTTTTTGTAGATTTTGTGAAAAAAATTCCTAAATCAGGTTTTTTGGTAGTCAATTTAGATGATAAGTTAGCTAAAGAAACTATTAAGTATTGCAAAGGAAGGGTAATTACTTATTCTTTTTTCCCTAATAAAAAAAGTGATTTGTTAGTTAATAATTATTATATTAAAAATAATTTTATTTATTTTTCTGTAAATAATTTAATTGATTTTAAAATATCACTTTTAGGAAGACATAATGTTTATAATGCCTTAGCGGTATTAGGAGCATGTCAGGCCCTAGGTATTGATTTAAAAAAAGTTAAACCGGCTCTAGCTAAATTTAAAGGCACAGCTCGTCGTTTTCAACTTTTAGGTAAATATAAAGATATACCTATATATGATGACTACGCTCACCACCCTACAGAAATAAAAGCTACTCTTTCTGGTTTTAGAGAAAGATTTCCCAATAATCGTTTAATAGTGCTTTTTCATCCACATACTTTTAGTCGTACCAAAGCTTTGTTTTCTGATTTTAGTAAAAGCTTTTCCAATGTGGATATTTTAGGAGTTTTAAAAATATTTGCTTCTGCTCGTGAGAAAAAGGGAGGTGTGTCTAGTTTAGATCTAGTAAAAGCTATAAAAAAAGAAAATAGAGAATGCATTGTCTCTTATTTAGATAATTTTGATTTAGCTAAAATGTGGCTTAAAAAAACCCTTAAAAAAAATGATATCCTACTTTTAGTAGGGGCTGGTGATGTCAATAAAGTAGGAGAAAGCTTGATAAAAAAGAAAAATTGATTATAATATCAATATGTTGGAAATAAAAAAAAACCATGATTTAACTAAGTTTACTAGTTTAAAAGTTGGAGACAAAGCTAGTTATTTTGCAGTGCTTAAAAATTTTGATGATTTAATAAAAGCCCATAATTTTGCTAAGGAAAAAAAAATAGACATTTTTGTTTTAGGCGGAGGAACTAATGTTTTAATTAGTAGTTTTCTTAAATTATTAGTAATTAAAAATGAAATAAAAGGAATAAGTAAAGAAAAAGAAACAAAAAATCATGTATATATTAGAGCTCATTCTGGAGAAAGTTGGAGCACTTTAGTTGATTTTAGTGTTTCAAGAAATTGGGGAGGACTAGAGAACTTATATTATGTCCCTGGAACCGTAGGGGCGGCGCCAGTTCAAAATATTGGTGCTTATGGCAAAGAACTTAAAGATTCTTTAGTTAGTCTAAAGGCTTATGATTTAAAAACTGGAAAAATTAAAGAGTTTTCAAATAAAGACTGTCAGTTTAGCTATCGCAATTCAGTTTTTAAGAAAAAATATAAAAATCGCTTTTTTATTATAAGTATTTTAGTAAAATTAGACAAAAAACCAAAATTACAGCTTGATTATGGCCAAATTAAAGAAAAGTTAAATAATTTAGGTATTTTAAATCCCAACACCAAACAAGTAGCTAAAGTAATTAAAAAAATAAGGGATGAAAAATTGCCCAACCCAGCAGTTCTACCCAACGCTGGATCATTTTTTAAAAACCCAGAAATTAAATTAGCTGATTTTAAAAAATTAAAAGAAAAACATCCAGATATTGTAAGCTTTAAAGCATCTAAGAAATCATTAGTTAAGGTACCAGCTGGTTGGTTAATTGAAAAAGCTGGTTTTAAGGGTAAACGTTTTGGCCCTGTGGGAATGTATGAAAAACAAGCTTTAATTTTAGTCAATTACAAGCAGGCTAAAGCTAAGGATGTTTTAAAATTAGTTTCAAATGTAAAAAAATCAGTAAAGCAAAAATTTAATATAAAATTAGAAGAAGAAGTAGTTATATTATAATCACTAAAACATATGACAATTGATAATTTAAGAAACAAATATTTACAATTTTTTAAAGATAAAGAACATGAAATTATCTCTAGTGCCTCTTTAATTCCAGAAAATGACCCTTCACTCTTATTTACCAACTCAGGCATGTCACCATTGATTCCATATTTATTAGGAGAAAAACATCCATCTGGAAAACGCTTAGTTAATAGTCAAAAATGTTTTCGAGCTGAAGATATAGAAGAGGTGGGTGATGGTCGTCATAGTACTTTTTTTGAAATGTTGGGTAATTGGTCCTTGGGAGATTATTTTAAAAAGGAGCAACTAACTTGGTGGTTTGAATTTTTATTTGATTACTTAAATATTGATCCAAGTCGTATTTATCAAACAGTTTATGCTGGCAGTGAGGATGGAAAAATAAAAAAAGATACTGAGTCAGTAAAAATTTGCCAAGAAATATTTAAAAAATATAGAGTTAGTTTTAAGGAGGGCCCAACAACTATTGAAAAAGGAGATCTTGGTCCAGGAAAAGAAATTGATTTTAATAGTCAAAGAATTTTTGCCTATCGTGATAAAAATTGGTGGCAAAGAGGCGATGCTATTGGTGAGTTAGGTGGACCAGATAGTGAAACTTTCTATGACACTAAAAAAGAACATGACCCAAAATTTGGAAAATATTGTCATATAAACTGTGAATGTGGTCGCTTTATTGAAATTGGTAATTCAGTATTTATGCAATATCAGAAAACAGAAAATTCTTGGCAGGAATTAAAACATAAAAATGTTGACTTTGGTGGTGGACTAGAAAGAATAATGATGGCTCTTAAAGGAGAAGCTAATATTTTTAAAACTGAGTTCTTCTCAAATGCAATTTCAAAGCTAGAGGAAATAAGTGCTAAAAAATATGAAGAAAATAAAGTAGCTTTTGAAGTAATTGCTGATCATATAAAAGCCGCTACTTTTATAATTGGTGATGACAAGGGAGTAGTGCCAAGTAATACGGACCAAGGATATATTGTTAGAAGATTATTGAGAAGAGCAATAAGGTTTGGTAGACAATTAGAAATAAAGGAAGAAAATTGGACAGAAAAGATTGCCCAAATTTATATTAAGCAATATGAAAATTCATATCCCGAACTAAAAAGAAATCAAAATTTCATTATTGAAAACATCAGGAAGGAAGAAAAAAAATTTGAAAGAACTTTAGAAAAAGGTTTGCAGGAATTTAAGAAAATAGCTAATAAAGATATTGACGGTAGTAGTGCCTTTCATTTATATCAAAGTTACGGTTTTCCATTAGAAATGACTGAGGAGCTAGCATTAGAGAAAGGTCTAAATGTAGATAAAAAAGCTTTTGAGCAGGAAAAAAGAAAACACCAAGAAAAATCAAGAACAGCAGCCGCTGGCAAATTTAAAGGCGGTTTAGCTGATAGTGGTATTGAAACTACAAAATTGCACACCGCTGCTCACTTACTTTTATCAGCTCTAAAAAAAGTTTTAGGTGATCATGTTGAACAAAGGGGAAGCAATATTACCGCTGAGAGATTAAGGTTTGATTTTTCTCATAATGAAAAATTAAGCGAAGAGCAGGTAAGTCAGGTTGAAGATTTAGTAAATGAAGCTATTGAAAATAATTTTTCAATTAAATGCAGGGAAATGAGTTTAGAGGAAGCTAAAAAAATTGGGGCAGCTGGTGTTTTTGATTCTCGTTATGGAGAAAAAGTAAAAGTATATATTGTTAGTCAGGATGATAAGGATTTTGAAAGTCATTTTTCCAGGGAAATTTGTGGTGGTCCTCACGTAAAAAATTTAGAAGAATTAGGAGAATTTAAAATTATTAAACAAGAGTCATCAAGTGCTGGAGTGAGAAGAATAAAGGCAAAGTTGATTTAAGATTAAAATTTTTAAAGCTAGTATACATTAGTAATGTATAAAATCAATTAAAAGTGTTCAGTATGATGGATAAAATAATTTAAAATGAAAAAAAGTGTTGAAATATTTACAATTAAGGTTATTTGCATTAAATGTAAATCTAGGCTATATAAATATCAAAAAGAAGGTAAAGGTCATTTAGTTAAATGTTTTGAGGATAGAATTATTAAAGATTATACTAATGGAGATTTAAGCTGTCCTAACTGTAAGCAAGTTTTTTCTAGAAAAGCAAAGTACAAAGGAAGAGTAGTTCATAAAATAATTCAGGCTAAGGTTATCAGTCAAGGCGGTCGTGAATGAAAAATAAATTACCCTTGACATTTTTTGTTTCAGTTTATATAATAAATTCTATCAAAGTATTAAATCAAAATTAATTAATTAAAAAGATTTTGATAAAGTTAAACTTTATCAAGTTTTTTTGTGCTAATGGGAAAAAAAAATAAAGCTAATTCTAATCAAGCTGACAGTTTAAATGCTAAAGATTTCATCGAAATGCAAGCTGAAGTTATGGAGTTGATGCCAGCTGCGACCTTTAAGGTCAAGCTAGAAAATGGTCATGAAATTTTAGCTCACTTGTCTGGTAAAATGAGAATGCATAAAATTCGTATTTTACCTGGCGATAAAGTGAAATTAGAAATTAGCCCCTATGATTTAAATAAAGGCCGTATTGTTTTTAGGCTTTAGAAGAAAAAGATCTAATTATTTATTTATGAAAGTTAGAGCAAGTGCTAAAAAAATTTGTAAAGATTGTAAAACAGTCCGACGTAAAGGACGTGTTTTTGTTATTTGTAAAAACCCTAAACATAAACAAAGACAAGGTTAATAAAAATTTATGGCTATTAGAATTGCAGGCATTAACCTGCCAAATGAAAAAAGAATAATTATTGCTTTGACCTATATTTACGGAATTGGTTATAATCGCTCTTTGGAAATACTACAAGAAGCAAAAATTAATCCTGACCTTAAAGTAAACAAACTTAAAGATGATGATATTGTTTCTTTACGCGAGGTTTTGGAAAAAAAATATATTGTTGAAGGTGATTTGCGACGAGAAATTAGTAGTCACATTAAACGTTTAAAAGAAATTGATTCATATCGTGGATCTCGTCATTTAAAAAAATTACCAGTTCGTGGTCAAAGAACGAAGACTAATTCACGAACTAAACGTGGTAAAAGAATGACAATGGGAAGTGGTAAGAATAAAGCCTCTGCTCAAAAAACCTAAAAAATTATTAATTTTTAAATAATTATGTCAGAAGATAAAAAAACAGAAAAAAATCCTCAAGAAGAAGAAAAGAAGGATGAGATAAAAACTGAAGTTAAGGAAGAAAAAAAAGAGGAAAAAAAGGAGGATTTTTCTTTTAGTTCAGAAGCTAGTGAAGATTTACCAGAAGAAATTAAACAAAAACTAGAAAAAAACAAGCAAGCTAGAGCTAAGAAAAAAATGGTAAAGAAGAAAAAGAAAAAAACTGCTAAAAGAGTAAAAAGCGGTAGAGCTTGTATTAATGCTACCTACAATAATACTATGGTAACATTAACTGATTCAAAGGGTGATGTTATCTCTTGGGCGAGTGCTGGAATTGCTGGATTTAAAGGGGCTAAAAAAGCTACTCCTTATGCTGCGCAAATAATTACTAAAATTGCCGTACAAAAAGCTAAAGAAGAATATGGATTAGAAGAAGTAAGTGTTTTTGTCTCTGGTGTTGGTACTGGCAGGGAATCAGCTATTAGATCACTTAATGCTAATGGTTTAAATGTTTTAGCTATTAAAGATGTGACGCCAATTCCACACAATGGTTGTCGTCCTAAAAAACCAAGAAGAGTATAATAATTTAATTTTTGAAATACTATGGGTAAAAATTTAGATAATAAATGCAAACAATGTCGTCGCTTAGGAGAAAAGTTGTATCTTAAAGGTGAGCGTTGCTATAGTCCAAAATGTGCTATAATTAAAAGAAATTATGTGCCAGGCTTTCATGGACCTAAAAGTCAAAAACGTCGTCTAAGTGATTACGGCTTGCAATTAGCTGAAAAACAAAAGGTAAGAAAATTTTATGGATTACTAGAGAAACAATTTCGCCTTACTTTCAATAAGGCTGAAAAAATGTCTGGTGATTTATCTACAAATTTTTTAAGACTTCTTGAGATGCGTTTAGATAATATTGTTTTTCGATTAGGTTGGGCTAGCTCAAGACAACAAGCTAGACAATTAGTTAATCACGCAGCTATTTTAGTAGACAATAAAAAAGCATCAATTGCTTCAATGATTGTAAAACCAGGACAAGTAGTTAGTGTTAAAGAAAATAAATTAAAAAAGAATTATTTTAAAAACTTAAAAGAAGGTCAGACAAAAGTGGAAATACCTAGTTGGCTTAATCCTGATAAATCTAAATTTAGTGCCAAAATTTTACATGAACCAAAAGATGAAGATTTACCTTTAAATTTTAAAATTCAAATGATTATTGAATATTATTCAAAATAATTAGCCGTTTGGCAGGAGGTGTTTTCAGCTTTTAGTTGAAAATTAACATCTGTGCTAAGCGAAAATTTCCTATGGAAAATATAGCTTTACCTAAAAAAATTAATTTCATTGCTGGTGAAGAAGAAAATGAAAGTATTGCCGTAGTTGAACCCTTATTTCCAGGTTATGGTATGACATTGGGCAATTCACTTCGACGTGTACTTCTTTCTTCGCTTCCTGGAGCAGCTGTGGCTGGTATAAAAATTAAAGGTGCAGATCATGAATTTATGTCTTTGGCTAACATCAAGGAAGATGTTTTAGAAATTGTTTTAAATATAAAACAATTACGACTTAAAATGCACACTGATGAAGAAATTCGCTTACAATTAAAGGTTAAAGGAAAAAAACAAGTTAAGGCCTCTGATATTGAAAAAGATAGTCAAGTAGAAATAAAAAATCCAGATTTAGTTTTAGCTAATTTAACTAGTCCTAAGGCGGAACTAGAGGCAGAAATTTTTATTAAAACCGGTAGAGGTTATAAATTAGGTGAAGGTATTAAAAGAGAAAACAAAGAGTTAGGTTTTATTGAAGTTGATTCAATTTTTTCCCCAATTAGTGCAGTTAGCTTAGATGTCCAAAATGTTCGTGTAGGAAAAATGACTAACTGGGACAAATTAATGATCAATATTAAAACTGATGGAACCACTACACCACAAGAAGCTTTCGCAGAAGCAGTTAAAATATTAGTTGATCAGTATAGCTCATTTTTAGAAAACATGAAGGAGGGAGATAAAAAAGAAGATAAATAAAAATTGTAAATTTACTAACATGAGACACAGAAATAAAAATAAAATATTGGATAGAGAAAAAAGTCCTCGCGAACTAATGCTAAGAAATTTAGCCTCTAGTTTGATTATTTATGAGAAAGTTAAAACCACTAAAGCTAAAGCATTAGCAGTTAGACCAGTAGTTGAAAGAATAATAAGTTCAGCTAAGGCAGGTGATCTCAATGCCAGAAGAGGTTTAATTAAAGTATTATTACAAAAAAACTCCATTAAAAAAACAATGGAGGTATTAGCTGATCGATATAAAGAACGCCCAGGTGGTTATACTCGAATTGTGAAATTAAAGAATAGAGCTGGAGATGGGGCACAAATAGTGCAAATTGAACTAGTTTAATTTATTTATTATGAAAAACATTGAAAGAAAAACACATACTATTGATGCCAGCGGTCAAACTGTTGGTCGTTTATCAACGCAAATTGCTCAACTTCTAAGAGGTAAACATAAACCTGAATTTGTTCCTCATATAGATTTAGGTGATGTTGTTTATGTTAAAAACGTTAATCAGTTAAAGTTTAGTGGTAAAAAATTAGAGCAAAAAAAATATTTTCGCTTTACCGGTTATGTAGGAAATTTAAAGACTGAAAAAATGTCTGACCTTAATAAAAAAAATCCTGCTGAAATTATAAGAAAAGCGGTAAAACAAATGTTGCCAAATAATAAATTGCGCAATGATATGATGAAACGTTTAATTATTAGATAATTTTGAAATTATGGAAAAAAAGACAACAAAAAAAACTACGACTAAAAAGGAACTAGAAAATAAAGAAGAGGAAACAAAAAAAATCAGTAATGAGGTTTTTGAATTTTCTGGTGAATATCTAAAAGCCATTGGTCGTCGCAAAACAGCCGTAGCTCAAGTTAGATTATATAAAAAAGGTAAAGGCAGTATTATAGTAAATCAAAAAAAGGCCTCACATTACTTTTCTTCTAAAGATTATTTTGTCCTGAATCACTTTTTAAAAATTGTAAACGTGGCTCGTGATTATGATTTTTCTGTTTTAGTTAAGGGAGGTGG
>SL_3KL_010_SEDDRAFT_10002723_pt1 | contig 16108 bp, 12 predicted proteins | sample SodLakKL_010_SED_2_FD_10381 | JGI IMG/M metagenome (IMG submission 10381) | reverse complement strand
GCATCGGCGAGGAAGGCCTGGGCTTCATGTACCAGATGCTGCAGTTCCAGGAAGAGCGCCTGTGGGGTGCGGCCAGCGCCCTGAAGGGCCTGGAAAACATCATTTCCGAAACCATCGACTACACCCGAGAGCGCACCACCTTCGGCAAGCCGATTCTCGACAACCAGGTGGTGCACTTCCGCCTGGCCGAGTTGCAGACCGAAATCGAGGCCCTGCGTGCAATGGTCTATTCGGCCTGCGAAGTCCATATCGGCGGCGGCGATGCCACCCGACTGGCCTCGATGTGCAAGCTCAAGGCCGGACGCCTGTCCCGAGAAGTCGCCGACAGTTGCCTGCAGTACTGGGGCGGTCAGGGCTACATGTGGGAATCCCGCATCGCCCGCGCCTTCCGCGACCAGCGTTTGATGTCCATCGGCGGCGGCGCGGACGAGGTGATGTTGGCGATTATCTGTAAACACATGGGGATATTGCCTAAGTAGGCGGGAGACGGGAGATGGAAGACGGAAGACGGTGGTCGGTGGTCGGTGGTCAGTGGTCAGTGGTCAGTGGTCAGTGGTCGGAAGCTGTCGGTTTTCCTTGCGCCTTGAACCTTGAACCTTGATCCTTTTCCCGTAAACCGAATTCCTGAACCCTGAACCCTGAACCCTAAATCAATGCAAACAATTTCAACTCAACTAGTAAACACCTGCCTCCGCATCACCCTCAACCGCCCCGATGCCCGCAACGCACTGTCACGCCAGATGGTCGCTGAGTTGCAGCAGGTGGTTGAGCAGGCCGGTGAAGACGATTCGGTTCGGGTGCTGATGTTGCGCGGGGCCGGGGGGCATTTTTGTGCCGGGGCCGATTTGGCGGACATGGCCGCAGCGCGCATGGAAGCCGACGGTGATGTGGAGGCCATGGCCGCCATCAATCGTTCTTTCGGGACCTTGATCGAGGCGGTCGATGCCTGCCCGAAAACCGTGGTTTGTGTGGCTGAAGGTGCCGTGCTTGGCGGTGGGGTGGGGCTGGCCTGTGTCGCCGATATCTGCCTGATGAGCGAACAGGCCAAGGTCGGCCTGCCCGAGGCCACGCTGGGACTGCCGCCGGCCCAGATCATTCCGTTCGTCGTCGCCCGGGTCGGCTTGTCCCAGGCGCGCCGACTGGCCCTGACCGGGGCAAGATTCGATGGCCGGGAAGCCTACCGTATCGGCCTGTGCCACCAGGTCTGTTCCAACACCGAGGCCCTGGAAAAAGCCGCGGGAGAAACCCTCACCACCATCCTGCGCTGCGCCCCCAACGCCTCGACCACCACCAAAACCCTGCTCCTGGCCACCCGCAGCACCGCCACCACCAAGCTACTAGACACGGGTGCCCAGGAATTCGCCAAAGCCGCCATCAACGAAGAAGCCATGGAAGGCACCCGAGCTTTCATGGAAAAAAGACCGCCCTTCTGGGCGGCCGGGAAGATGAATAGAAGGGAGACGGGAGAGGAATGAACTCATGCAAATCAGCAGAACGCAGCCCCCGGAATTTTTCCGTCGCCCGTCTTCCGTCTTCCGTCTCCCCCTCTAACCGGAAACCGGAAGCCGGAAACCGACCCCTGAACCCTTTAACCTTTCACCTTTAACCTTTCACCTACCACCCCATGCCCTTCCAAACCCTCCTCATCGCCAATCGCGGAGAAATCGCCTGCCGCATCATGCGCAGCGCCCGCGCGCTGGGCTATCGCACCGTGGCCGTGTTCAGCCCGGCCGATGCGGATGCACCGCATGTTCGTCAGGCCGATGTGGCAGTGGCCCTGACCGGCAATGTACCGGGCCAGTCCTATCTTGATATCGAGCAGCTGCTGTCGGCTGCCCGTCAGGCCGGCGCCGATGCCGTACACCCGGGCTATGGTTTTCTGGCCGAGAATGAGACCTTTGCCCAGGCCGTGATCGAGGCCGGTCTGGTCTGGATCGGCCCGCCGCCGGAGGCCATCGCGGCGATGGGCAACAAGCGCCGGGCCAAGGCCTTGATGGAACAGGCCGGTGTGCCGGTCATTCCCGGAGCGCGTGTGGCTGGAGACGACGATCAGTCATTGAAAACCGCCGTCGACGAGATAGGCCTGCCGGTGATGATCAAAGCCGCGGCCGGTGGCGGCGGCAAGGGCATGCGCCTGGTCACCGAGGAAACCGAGCTGGCCGAGGCCCTGCGTGCGGCCGCCAGCGAGGCGCGCAGCAGTTTTGGCAATGACGAGTTGATCATCGAGAAAGCCCTCATCAATGCCCGGCACGTCGAGGTGCAGGTCTTTGCCGATCTGGAGGGCCATACCATTCACCTGGGCGAGCGCGATTGCTCCATGCAGCGTCGCCACCAGAAGATTATCGAGGAGTGCCCGTCACCGGCAGTGGACGCCGGTCTTCGCCAGGCGATGGGCGAGGCCGCCGTGGCCGCAGCGTGCGCCATCGGTTACGTGGGCGCCGGCACGGTGGAATTTCTGCTCGACGAGGACGGCCAGTTTCATTTTCTGGAAATGAACACGCGCCTGCAGGTCGAGCACCCGGTCACCGAGCTCGTCACTGGTCACGACCTGGTCGCCTGGCAATTGCAGGTCGCCGCCGGCCAGGCCTTGCCTCTTGGCCAGGATGAGGTCGTCTTTAAGGGTCATGCCATCGAGGTCCGACTTTATGCCGAGGCGCCGGAGCAGGGCTTTCTGCCGCAGACCGGGCGCCTGCTCGCCTGGGCCCCGCCAAACGGCGAGGGCATTCGAGTCGATACCGGGGTGGCCGCAGGTCAGCAAATCGGCGCTCATTACGATCCATTGCTGGCCAAGATCATTGCCCATGGCCCGGATCGCGAAACCGCCCGCCGGCGGCTGCTACGTGCGCTTGAAGATACGGTCGCGGTGGGCCTGCGAACCAATCGCGCCGGCCTGGTGCGGGCCATGGATCACCCCGAGTTCATGTCCGGGGCCGTCACCACGTCTTTCGTCCAGCGACATGGCGAACAGGTCTTTTCGGGGGGCGAATCCACTGAGCTGGAAGCCGTGGCAGCCATGTTGCTGGTTGGACTCGGTGGCGACAATGCCTGGCCAATCAGGTATGCGCGCCGACTACGCCTGGAATTGGATGCCGGCAGCGGACCGGTCGAGCGCCTGGTCAGCGTCCTGGGCGAAGGAAATCAATTCGTCGTCGAACTGGATGGCGAGCGTCTGGAGTTCGAATCGGTCCGACAAATCGGAAGGCAGGTCGAATATTCGCGAGCCGGCTGTTTTCGTCGTGTTGTTTTTGTTGAAACCGGGCAGGGTGGTTGGCTGGTCGGCGCGGAGGTCGACCTGTTCATCAATGATCTGACCCTGAATCCGCCGGCGGCCAGTGAGACAGCCGGTGAGGGGCGGATCACCGCGCCCATGGACGGAACCGTCGTCGAAATCCTGGTGAACGAGGGCGAGCTTGTGACCCGTGGTCAGGCGCTGGTGGTGATGGAAGCGATGAAGATGGAAACTACCCTGAAGGCCGATACCGACGGTTGTGTGCGTTCGCTTTCACTGGAATCCGGCGAGAGTCTGCGCAAGGGGCAGGTGGTGGCCGTCATCGAGCCTGCATCCAGCGACGATGGAAACTGACGATCGCATCCGCTTGACCTCGCTTTTGCGCGGCGCATTGCCACTGCTGGCCCGTGCCCGACAGGTTGTCCATGGATACAGGCTGGCCAATTGTGGCGATGTCGAGCGACGCCATTCGATCGGTGCCGTGCTGGAGGCCAATGCGCATCTTTATCCCGATTACCCGGCACTGCGATTCGAAGGCGAGGACATCAGCCATTCCGAACTCAACGCGCGTGCCAATCGCTTGGCCCATTTGCTGGCCGAGGCCGGCATTGGACACGGTGACCCGGTCGGTGTGCTGATGGAAAACCGCCCGGAATTGATCATTGCCGTGGCCGGTATCGTCAAGCTTGGCGCCATCGCGGTGGTGCACAATTATCGTCTGCCGCCGCCATCACTGGCCCATTGCCTGGACCTGGTGCCGGCGCAGCAGGTCATTGTGGGTTGCGAGGCGGTACAAACCTGGCAGGCGGCAAGCCAGCGCGCCGAAACCCGATTCGAAGTCGAACCTTTGTGGGCAGCCGATCAGGACAATGATGCAACCTGTCCTGAAGGCTGGCGCAATCTGCTGAACGAAATGAATCACTTTCCGGATGAAAATCCCGATACCACCGACCGGGTCCGATTGGGTGATGTGTGCTTCTATGTGTTCACCTCCGGAACCACCGGGCTTCCAAAGGCGGCGATCATCCGCCACATTCGCTGGATCAAGGCCATGGGTGCTTTCGGTTTCATGGCGTTGGGCTTCAAACCCGGCCAGGTGCTCTACAACGTCCTGCCGCTTTACCACAACACTGCACTGGCCGTGGGTTGGTCAGCCTGTGCGGCCACCGGAGCTTGCCTGGCCATCGGACGGCGTTTTTCCGCATCCGCCTTCATTGACGAGTTGCGCGAGAACAATGCCGATGGCTTTGTCTATATCGGTGAGCTGTGCCGTTTCCTGCTTAACCAGCCATCCGATGCGCAAGATCGGAACCATGGCGCACGGGTCATGGTGGGCAACGGTTTGCGAGCCGGGATCTGGGATGAGTTCAAACAGCGCTTCGGCATTGAAAAGGTTTTCGAGCTGTATGGCGCCAGCGAGGCCAATATCGCCTTTTTCAACATTTTCAACCAGGACCGCACGGTCGGTTACTGCCCGGCCGAGTTCGCCCTGGTGGCCTGCGACCCCGAAACCGGTGAAGTCAGGCGCAATCAATCAGGTCGGCTGACCCGCATCGGCCGCGGCCAGACCGGCCTTTTGCTCGGCAAGGTGACCCGGTCCTATCCCTATGATGGCTACACCGATACCCAGGCCAGCGAGGACAAGCTGATCCGTGATGCCTTCGAGGAGGGTGATGCCTGGTTCAATACCGGTGACCTGCTCATGGACCTAGGGTTCAAACATGCCCGCTTCGCCGATCGTCTGGGTGACACCTATCGTTGGCGCGGCGAAAATGTCGCCACCACTGAGGTCGAATCCGCCGCCATGGCCTTGCCCGAAATCGAACAGGCCGTGGCCTACGGCGTGCAAGTCCCGAACACCGAAGGACGCGCCGGCATGCTCGCCTTCCAGGCCGCCCCGGGCGTCGATCCGGATCAAGCCGTCGACCGTATGGCCGGCCAATTCCGGGACAACCTGGCCGACTACGCCATCCCGATCTTCCTGCGCCAGGTCGAATCCGTCGATGCCACCGGCACTTTCAAGTTCATCAAGGCCGACCTCAAACGAGCCGGCTTCGACCCGGATCGAATCACCGACCCCCTATGGATCCGCCTCCCGGGCCAGGACGGCTACACCTCCTTGATCCCCGGCCTCCATCGGAGATTGGTGGATGGCGAGCTGGGGTTGTGAGGATGGGGACGGAGGTCGGAAGTCGGAAGTCGGAAGTCAGTGGTCAGTGGTCAGTGGTCAGTGGTCAGTGGTCAGTGGTCAGTGGTCAGTGGTCAGTGGTCNGTNGCTGATTTTCCTTGCACCTCGCACCTCGCACCTCGCACCTTGAACCTTTTCCCGGAAACCGAAAACCGGAAACCGAAATGTCCGATCCCTGAACCCTGAACCCTTAAACCTTAAACCCTAAACCTTAAACCTTAAACTTTAAACTTTAAACTTTAAACTTTAAACCGGAGCTCTCCATGCCCTACCAAACCACAACCGACCTCTTCAACGACCTCGAAAACCGCTTCCAGTCCGGCGCCGCCGAAACCCTGGAAGCCACCTTTCAGTTCCATATCACCGACATCGACGGCGATCAGCCGGCTGATTGGCTGGTGAAAGTCGACAACGGCAAATGCTCGGTTGAGCCCGGCAAGACCGATGACCCCAGTGTCACGCTGACTATCGCCGAACCTGTCTGGCTTGAGCTCGGCCGGGGCGAAAAGGGCGCCTTGTCAGCCTTCATGTCCGGCCAGATCAAGGCCGGCGGCAATGTCATGCTGGCCCAGAAGCTGGGACCGGTGTTCGGCTTTATGCTTTAAGGACTGAAAGCCCCATTGCTGGTATGCTCGGATGCCCTGATCGCGATTCGGAGAACGTCCATGCAGGCGGGTATGCGCTGGTCGAAACTCGTGGCTCCCGCCGTCGCGGGACTGATGGTTCTGAGCCTAATTGGCAGCCTGCAGGCTGCCGAAGGTTCGGTCACCGGCAGGGTCGCCGAAGTCCAGTTGATTGAAATCTCCGGTTTCGATGATAGTGGGTTGCTGATTCTGGCCCTGGAAGAGGGGCAAGGCTTTCTGATTCCTGGTCAGCGCAACCTGCCGGCCAGTGGCGGGGTCGAGGTGCGGGTCGATTACTTCAGTGGCGACGATCCAGAGGACTTGCCGGTGGCTTGCCGCGTGCAGGTCACGGCGGTGCCGGTCGAAATTGACGGTGAAGAGATCCTGCAGCCAGCCAGTCGGCCATTCGAAATCTACAGGAATGAGGATGTTCGTTGCGGCCATTGAGTATTCGGGTTATCATGCGCGGCTTGGTTGTATCCGGGCCGTTAGCTCAATGGTAGAGCAGTAGGCTTTTAACCTATTGGTTGAAGGTTCGAGTCCTTCACGGCCCACCATTTCTCCATGCATTTTTCAAGTCTTCCGAGCACCTCCCAGACCGGATTGCATCCGCGTCTGGACGAGGTCGTGCGGCGTCATCTCGATAGCCGCTGGCGTCAGCCCATTCGCGCCCACACCCGGCAGGCTTTCGAGGTCATCAGGGACAGACTTGAAAGGGCTGAACGCCTGGTGCTGGATTCCGGCTGCGGCACCGGTGAATCCACAGCCGGCCTGGCTCGTCGCCATCCCGATGCCCTTGTCGTCGGCATCGATCAGTCGGCCGCACGATTGGTCCGTGCGCCCGAGCTGCCGGACAATGTCGTGTTGGTGCGTGCTGAACTGGCGGATTTCTGGCGCCTCTTGGTCGGCGCTGGTCTCAAGTCCACGCTTCATTACCTGCTCTATCCCAATCCCTGGCCCAAACCGGATCATCTCAAGCGCCGCTGGCACGCTCATCCCGTGTTCCCGGATCTGCTCGAATTGGGTGGGCAACTGGAGTTGCGATCCAACTTCGAGCTGTACGTGCGCGAGTTCGAGCGTGGCTTGAACCTGGCCGGCAACGTTGATGCCAAAGTGGTATCGTTTTCGGCTGGCGAGCCGATCAGCCCGTTCGAGCGCAAATACTCGGCCAGTGGTCATCGGCTCTGGAAACTGACTGTCAACCTGGAAGCACAGACATGAAAACGATTCGACTTATTCTCAGCACCCTGGCGCTTGCCATGCTGGCCGTTCCGGCCTTGGCCGACGAGCAGTTGAAGGCTGTGATCGCAGATCCTGATCGACCGGAGGCGCAGGCTGAGCGCGACCAATATCGCAATCCATACGAGACCCTGAAGTTTTTCGGGATTGAACCGAACATGACGGTCGTGGAGCTTTCACCCGGCGGCGGCTGGTACACCGAGATTCTGGCCCCTTACCTCAAGGACGAGGGAAAGTTGGTCGCGGCGCACTGGAATCTTGACGGTGACGTGCCGGATTTTTATGTACGCATTCGCGGTGAATACGAGGAGCGGATTGCCGACACCGACCGTTTTGGCGAGATCGAGCTGATCTCCTTCGATCCGCCCGAAATGATGGAACTGGGCGCTCCGGGTTCGGCCGACATGGTGCTGACCTTCAGAAACGTGCATAGCTGGAAGCGTGCCGGCACCTTCCACGATGTGGTCCGTGCCGCCAACGAAGTGCTCAAGACCGGTGGCGTGTTTGGCGTGGTCAGTCACCGCCTGCCGGAAGATCGTGACCAGGATCCCGAGGTTCGAAGCGGTTACGTGAAGCAAAGCTGGGTGGTGGCCGTGGCCGAATCGGAAGGGTTTCGGTTGGTCGAGGCTTCCGAGATCAACGCCAACCCTGCGGATACGGCCGACCATCCCAACGGCGTTTGGACGCTGCTTCCGGGCCTTCGTGTTCCCGAGGGTGAGGATGAGGACAAGTACCGCGCCATCGGTGAAAGTGATCGCTTCACGCTGAAGTTCGTCAAGCGTTGATACGTTACCGCATGAATAGTGGTGTAGGATCCGTGACCGGGTCCTTCACCGCCCGTTGACCAACGCTGCATATAGTCGCGTCTCGAAATCAAATCGGGGATAGACGCGATGAGTGAACTGATAGAACTGATCTACGCCAGCCGCTCGACTGTCAAGCGTAATGATACTGGCAGTGTCGAACCGGCCGTGGCCCGCATTCTGACCCAGTCACGTCGAAACAATACGCCCAAGGAAATCGGCGGCGTGTTGTGTTATGGCGACGGTCACTTCTTTCAGTGCCTGGAAGGCGAGCGTGTTGAAGTCGAGCAGCTTTATGAGAAGCTGCATGAGGATGATCGTCATCGCGATGTGAGTTTGCTGCGCAAGGGCCCGATCGCTCAACGTCGCTTCAAGCTCTGGGCAATGAAATATCTCAGCGTGGATCGCGATATCCGTAAGTTTCTGAGTGATGAAGGCATGGAGCGCTTTGATCCCTTCGCGCTCGACGACGCTCGTATCGACAGCCTGCTCGAAGTCCTGCGCACGGCTACCGAGACTACCCGGCATTCGGGCGAGGATCGTCCGGCGCCATCAGACGCTGATCGTGCTGATGGACGGCTGCTTGGGGCATTGGGCGTGGGTGCTGTCGCCGCAGCCCTGGTGGTTATTGGATTAGTCATGTTCGTCATTTTGTAGGTCGGGGCTATGTCCCCGACGGTCGACAATGAATCCATCGACATGGCCGGATTCACGTGTCCGAATTCGGCATGCCGCGTTTTTCCGATACGTCTCTCGTTTCACTCCTGTTTGCACCGCGACAGCGGGCCCGAATACGGGACTGAAGACTCTGTGGTGAATGAGTTTTCAACAGGGAGAGATTCCTGGGCGCAAAGTGCTGACAGGGATAGTTGATCTGGGCGACAATTCAGTCCCATGAGCGATATGAATCCCGTTTCCGGGGATTTCGAGCAAATCCCCTTACGTTCCTACGCCGAGCGTGCCTATCTTGATTACGCCATGTACGTGGTGCTGGATCGTGCGCTGCCGCATGTCGGCGACGGTCTCAAGCCGGTGCAAAGACGCATCATCTATGCCATGAGCGAGCTGGGTCTGTCGGCGGCCTCCAAGCACAAGAAATCGGCGCGCACTGTGGGCGATGTGATCGGCAAATTTCATCCGCATGGCGATTCGGCATGCTACGAGGCCATGGTGCTGATGGCCCAGCCGTTTTCCTATCGCTACCCGCTGGTCGACGGCCAGGGCAATTTCGGTTCCCCCGATGACCCGAAATCCTTTGCCGCGATGCGATACACCGAATCGCGCCTGGCCCCGTATGCCCGCGTGTTGCTGGCCGAGCTGGGGCAGGGCACGGTGGACTGGGTGCCCAATTTCGATGGCTCGCTCAAGGAACCCAAGTTGCTACCGGCGCGTCTGCCGAACCTGTTGCTTAACGGGGGGCAGGGGATTGCCGTGGGTATGGCCACCGATATCCCGCCGCACAACCTCAATGAAGTGGTTTCGGCTTGCGTGCGTCTGCTCGAGGCACCCCGGAAGACCGATGTGGCCGAGCTCTGTGAACACATCCAGGGGCCGGATTTTCCGGGTGGGCCCGAGATTGTCAGTTCCAGGGAAGATTTGCTGCAAATGTATGAGACCGGTTCGGGCAGCGTGCGACAGCGTGCTCGCTACGAGCGCGAGGGCGATGAAATCATCATCACCGCATTGCCGCATCAGGTCTCGCCAGCCAAGTTGCTCGAACAGATCGCCGCGCAGATGCAAGCCAAGAAACTGCCGCTGGTCAGCGACCTGCGCGATGAGTCCGACCACGAGCATCCGACCCGGCTGGTCATCGTGCCGCGCAGCAACCGGGTCGACATCGACCAGCTCATGGATCACCTGTTCGCCACCACCGACCTGGAAAAAAACGCTCGTTTCAACCTCAATGTCATCGGCAACAATGGCCGCCCGGGGGTGCGTAATCTCAAGGAATTGCTGCTGGAGTGGCTCGAGTTCAGGCGCCAGACGGTCACCAGAAGGCTCGAGTTCCGGCTCGACCAGGTCGTTGATCGACTGCATGTTCTCGAAGGCTTGCTGATTGCCTATCTCAATATCGATGAGGTGATCCACATCATCCGCACCGAGGACGAGCCCAAGCCGGTGCTGATGGAGCGCTTCGGGCTGACCGGCACCCAGGCCGAGGCCATTCTCGAACTCAAGCTCAGACACTTGGCCAGGCTCGAGGAGATGAAGATCCGCGGTGAAAAGGACGAGTTGGAGGAAGAGCGCCGGAAGATCGAGGCGTTGCTGGATTCGCCGAAAAAACTGACGCGCCTGATTCGCGACGAACTGCTCGAGGATGCCGAAAAGTATGGCGATGAGCGCCGTTCGCCCATCGTCGAGCGCGAAGCGGCCCAGGCCCTCAAGGAAACCGACCTGGTGCCGGCCGAGCCGGTCACCGTGGTGCTGAGCGAAAACGGCTGGGTACGTGCCGCCAAGGGCCATGACATCAACCCGGAGGAACTCACCTATCGCTCCGGAGATGCCTTTCTGGCCGCTTCGCGGGGACGCAGCACACAATTTGCCTGTTTCCTCGATTCGACCGGACGCAGTTATTCGCTGGTGGCCAGGGAATTACCCTCGGCGCGCAGCCTGGGCGAGCCGCTTACCGGCCGCTTCCAGCCGCCATCCGGTGCGGTCTTTCGCAGTGTGGCCATCGGTGCGCCCGAGGACAAGGTGTTGCTGGCCAGCACTGCCGGCTACGGTTTCGTCACCGCGCTTGAAAACCTGCATACCCGCCAAAAAGCCGGCAAACAGTTACTGACCGTCCCGGATGGCTACGATGTCCTGCCCATCGCCCCGGTCAACGATACCGAAGAGGGCGTCATCGTGTGCGCCACTTCAGAAGGTTACCTGCTCGCCTATTACCTGGCCGACTTGCCCGAACTGGCCCGCGGCAAGGGCAACAAACTGATCAACATCCCGCCCAAGGCACGCAAGGCCGGCGAAACCGTGGCCGGTGCCATCGCCATTGCCGCTGGCGAAGATTGCCTGGTCTGGGCCGGTCAGCGCTATCTCAGAATGAGCTGGAACGATACCGAGAACTACTGGGGCGAACGCGCCCAGCGTGGCCGCAAGCTGCCCAGGGGCTTTCAGAAAGTCACCCGCTTGACCCTGGCCGGGTGAGTTCGCTTCCGGCTTGCTCGGATGGGTTGCGGTTTCGTGGCTTCAGGGTCGGTTGTGTCTGCGAGATAGCCCCGAGTCTATTCCGAAGGATCGATTTCCAGTAACAGGGCGTCAGCTTCGACCAGGTCGTCCGCACTGGTCGCGATGCCGGCCACCGTGCCATCAATTGGGGCCTTGATGGCCAGTTCCATTTTCATGGCTTCCATGACCGCCACGGTCTGGCCTTCGGTGACTGTCTCGCCCTCGCTGACCCGGATTTCCAGGACCTTGCCGGGCATGGGGGCGATGATGCGTCCATCGCCGGAACCACCGCTGGTCAGCGCCTCGAAGCGCGTGTGGCGAACCAGGCGCCAGCGCTCGCCCGGCAGGCAGATATCCAGCCCCAGGTCGGAGTCGGCAAACAAGTGCAGGTGACGATGCTCGTTGTCCAGGGCCAGGCTGTAGTGATGGTCGGCCAGCTCCACCAGGCGTGCGCGTACTTCTCTCTCATCGGAGTTGAGAAGGTAACCGCCGGCCCGGTCGCCTCGCGCATGGACCTGGAAGCGTTGGCCGCGGTGGTCCAGATCCAGCGTGCGTGATTCGGGTCCACCCATACGCCAGCCGTCGGCCAGCGCCCAGGGGCTGGAGTCATCGGCGGAGGCCTGGTGTTCCTGTTCGCTCAGCCAATGGCAGGATGCAGCCGCCCAGGCAGCGACCGGCAAATCGCGCTTGTCGCCGGTGATGGATTCGAGGTCACGATCCAGCAGACCCGTATCCAGGGCGGCCTCGGCAAACACTTTCGATCCGGCCAGACCCTGCAGAAAGCCCATATTGGTGGTTGGGCCGGCCACGAAGGTTGCGGCCAGGGCCTGTTCCAAGCGGGCCAGGCAACGCTTGCGATCACGATCATGGACGATCAGCTTGGCGATCATCGGGTCGTAGTGCATGCTGACTTCATCGCCGGATTCCACACCGGTGTCGATGCGAACATCGGAATGCCCAGGGAAGATCAGTTGCTTGATGCGACCACTGGATGGGACGAAACCACGCTCGGGGTCTTCGGCATAGATGCGCGCTTCCATGGCGTGACCGGAGCAGTGAATTTCGTCCTGGTTCAATGGCAGCGGTTCGCCGGCGGCTACCCGGATCTGCCATTCGACCAGGTCCAGCCCGGTGATCATTTCGGTGACCGGATGCTCGACCTGCAGTCGGGTGTTCATTTCCAGGAAATAGAAGTGATCGTCCTCGACCATGAATTCGACCGTGCCCGCGCCCAGATAATCAACCGCCTCGGCGGCGCGCACGGCCGCAGCCAGCAGATCGGTTCGCAATTGTTGGGAAAGACCGGGCGCTGGGGCTTCCTCGATGATTTTCTGATGGCGGCGCTGGCTGGAGCAGTCGCGCTCGAACAGGTGGACGGTGTTGCCGTGCCGGTCAGCGAAGATCTGGGCTTCGACATGACGCGGACGCTCCAGGTAGCGCTCGATGATCATGCGCTCGTCGCCAAAGGCCCCTGCCGCTTCACGCCGGGCGGCCTTGAGGGCCTCCCCGAATTCCTTGGCGGAGCGGACCACTCGCATGCCCTTGCCACCGCCGCCGGCAGCCGCCTTGAGCATCAGTGGAAAGCCAATGCGATCAGCCTCGGCAGACAGCGTTTCATCGGACTGATCCGCACCGTGGTAGCCGGGAATCAGGGGCACGCCGGCCGGCTCCATCTTGGCCTTGGCTGCGGCCTTGGAGCCCATCAGGTCCATGGTTTCGGCCGAGGGGCCAATCAAGACCAGCCCGGCATCGGCCACGGCGCGTGCGAAGGTGGCATTTTCGGCCAGGAAACCGTAGCCGGGATGAATCGCCCGGGCGCCGGTCTCGCGTGCAGCCTGAATGACCTTGTCAATATGCAGGTAAGACTCGCGTGCCGGTGCAGGGCCGATGCGTACGGCTCGGTCAGCCAGACGCACATGACGGGCCTCGGCGTCGGCATCCGAATACACCGCCACCGTGCGAATGCCAAGCCGCCGGCAGGTTGCGATGACCCGGCAGGCGATTTCGCCGCGATTGGCGATCAGTATGCTGGTGAACATGCTACTTTTGACCCTCTGTCCAGGCGGCCTTTCTTTTCTCCAGAAACGCATTCAACCCCTCTTGTCCTTCTTCCGAGACCCGCATGACCGCAATCATGTTGGAGGTGAATTCGTCCATCGATTCAGGATCGCTAAGCGGATTGGCGACATGGCGGACCAGTTGCTTGATCAGGGCCTGGGCGAAAGGACTGCCTTGCAGCAGCAGCTCGATGAGATCCTGGATGTGGCCATCAAGCTGACCATTTGGCACGGTATCGGTAATCAGGCCGATCTTTACGGCCTGGTCGGCGTCCATGCGCTCGCCGGTCAGCATGTAGCGACGTGCGTGCTTGATGCCGATTTTCGGAATCACGAAAGGAGAGATGGTTGCCGGCGCCAAGCCCAGGCGAACCTCGGTCAGTCCGAATTTCGCTGCTTCCAGGGCCACGGCCAGGTCGCAACAGGCGATCAGCCCCACGCCTCCGCCAAAGGCGTGGCCATTGACCCTGGCAATGGTCGGGCAGGGCAGTTCATTGAGCTTGCGCAGCATGGCCGCCAGGCGGCGCGCATCGTCGCGATTCTCATCCTCGGTGGCATTGGCCATGGAACGCATCCAGTTCAGATCCGCCCCGGCCGAGAAGGAATGCCCTTCCCCAGTCAGCACCAGCACCCGGCAGCCTTCGCCCACGGCCCGGTCAATGGTGCGGGTGAGCTCGGCAATCAACTCGGCGTTGAAGGCGTTGTGCACTTCCGGCCGGTTCAGGGTGATGGTGGCGACGGCGCGATTGTCGATGTCGAATTTGAGCATAAGATTCAGGGTTCAGGTTTCAGGGTTCAGGGTTCAGGGAAGGCTTCGGTCTGGGTTTTCCTGAACCCTGAAACCTGAACCCTGAACCCTGCTCTTGCATTACATTCGAAACACTCCAAAGTGCTCCCGCTCGATCGGCGCATTGGCCGAAGCCGCCAAAGCCAGCCCGAGTACCCGCCGGGTATCGACCGGATCAATGATGCCATCGTCCCATAAACGGGCGGTGGCATAGTAGGGATGGCCCTGGGATTCGTACTGCTCGCGAATCGGCGCCTTGAATTGTTCCTCTTTTTCCTCCGGCCATTGCTCGCCGCGCTTTTCGAGTGCATCGCGGCGCACCGTGGCCAGAACGCTGGCGGCCTGTTCACCGCCCATGACCGAGATGCGCGCATTCGGCCAGGTCCACAAAAAGCGCGGCTGGTAAGCGCGGCCACACATGGCGTAATTGCCCGCTCCGAACGAGCCGCCGATAATGACAGTGAACTTGGGTACGTGCGAGCAGGCCACGGCGGTGACCATCTTGGCGCCGTCCTTGGCAATGCCGGATTGTTCGTATTTCTTGCCGACCATGAAGCCGGTGATGTTTTGCAGAAAAACCAGCGGGATATTGCGCTGATTGCATAACTGGATGAAATGGGCGCCCTTCATGGCCGACTCGGAAAACAGGATGCCGTTATTGGCCACGATGCCGACCTTGTAACCATGAATGCTTGCAAAGCCACAAACCAGAGTGGTGCCGTAACGAGCCTTGAACTCGGAAAACTCGCTGCCATCGACGATCCTGGCGATGATTTCACGCACCTCGAAGGGGTAACGGGTGTCGGTGGGCAGAATGCCGTAAAGGTCCTCCACCGGGTGGGCCGGGTCCTTGCCGGGAGATTCCGGCTGTACGCCGGCCGCGGGGCGATTGAGATTGGCGACCAGGTCGCGCGCGATGGCCAGGGCATGGGTGTCGTTTTCGGCAAAATGGTCGGCCACGCCGGACAGGCGAGTATGGGTGTCGGCTCCACCCAGGGTTTCGGCATCGACTTCCTCGCCGGTGGCGGCCTTGACCAGTGGCGGGCCGCCGAGAAAGATGGTGCCCTGTTCCTTGACGATGATGGCTTCATCGCACATCGCCGGGACGTAAGCGCCGCCTGCGGTACACGATCCCATCACTACCGCGATTTGCGGAATGTTTTTTGCCGAAAGCCTGGCCTGGTTATAGAAGATCCGGCCAAAGTGGTCGCGATCGGGAAAGACCTCGTCCTGCAGGGGCAGGAAGGCGCCGCCGGAGTCGACCAGGTAGATGCACGGCAACAGGTTTTCCAGGGCCACTTCCTGGGCGCGCAGATGCTTCTTGACGGTCATCGGATAATAGGTGCCGCCCTTGACCGTGGCGTCATTGGCCACGACCACGCACTCGATACCCGCGACTCGGCCAATACCGGTGATCAGTCCGGCGCCGGGTGCGGCATCCTCATACATGCCGTTGGCCGCAAGTGGCGAGATCTCCAGAAACGGGCTGCCCGGGTCGAGCAGGGTGCGGACACGCTCACGCGGCAACAGCTTGCCGCGATCGACATGCTTCTGACGGGATTGCTCAGGTCCGCCCAGCGCGGTCTCGGCCAGCCGGGCCCGAAGATCCTCGGCCAGGCCACGGTGATGCTCCGAGCGTTCGGCGAACTCGGCATCCTTGCGGTTGATTTGGGTGTCCAGCCGCAGCATGGTCTCTCCAGATAGGCAAACCGCTACATTGTAGCGGAGGCTGAGATCAATCATGAATCTCGTCTTGGGAACGGGGAGGAGGCATCGGATGCCACCCGGTGCTTCTCCTCAAATCCAAGGCGCAATCCACCTTGTCCGACCGACAAAAAACCAGTTATAATTGTCTGCTTGATGAAATTGGCGACTGGGGCTTTTGCACAAAGCCCGACTTGCTGCCGGGCCGGAAACATCCGGTCAGGCCGAGCCAAGGGGGTTTTCTGAAAAAGCCCGGTCGCCCAACTGACTGAAATTTTGGAGTTTCTTGAATCATGTCATTGACGGCAGAACA
>SL_3KL_010_SEDDRAFT_10002722_pt1 | contig 16113 bp, 11 predicted proteins | sample SodLakKL_010_SED_2_FD_10381 | JGI IMG/M metagenome (IMG submission 10381) | reverse complement strand
ATGAGCCTATAGGCTTCTACATAATGATACCGGAGTTCAACCAGATCGTGAAGCACCTTAATGGCAGGCTCGATCTTCCTGGTAAGATCAAATTCCTGTACCATAAATGGAACAAGACATGCAACAAGGCATACGGGGTTATCTTCGGCGTTGTTCCCAGGTTTCAGGGCAAGGGTGTCGAGGGGGGTATGATAAAAGCTTTTGCCGATATCGGAACCCAACCGGGCTTCCAGTACAAAGAGCTTGAGCTCAACTGGATAGGGGACTTCAACCCGCCAATGATAAAGCTGGCAAACCAGCTCGGGTTTAGCGTTGCCAAGACTCATGTGACTTACAGGTATCTTTTCGACAGGGAGAAGGATTTCAGAAGGGCGAAGATCAGGGGCAGGGAAGAGTGACGTTATGCGCTATGGCGGCCGGTTTGCCGTTGCCGGGAAGAGTGACGTTATGCGCTATGGCGGCCGGTTTGCCGTTGCCGGGAAGAGTGACGTTATGCGCCATGGCAGCCGGTTTGCCGTTGCCGGCATCAGGTTGCAGGGGTGTCGGGGACTACTGCCTGTAAACTATAGCGTTAATATGCATGCCTGCTCCCACCGAGGCGAAAATTATCACATCGCCGTCGCTTATCTCATGGTCTTTCAGTTGCTTTTTCAGTATCATGTCATACAGCGTGGGAACAGTTGCTACCGAGCTGTTGCCCAGCTCGTGAATGTTCATCGGCATGACCTGCGACACATCGGGCCTTAAACCGTAGAGCCTGTAGAACCGCTGAACTATTGCCTGGTCCATCTTCTCATTTGCCTGGTGAAGCAATATCTTTTTGACCTCGCCGATGGGTATGTCTGTCTTGTCAAGGGCTGCCTTCATGGCCTGCGGCACGTTTGAAATAGAGTATTCATATATTTTTCTCCCGTGCATCTTGATATAACGGATATTCGGATTACTGTCAGGTGCGTTCGATTCCCCCAGGTACAGGTAGTAGGCCTCTTCAATGGTATTGGATACGGTGGCAGAGGCCAGGAACCCCTTTTTCTGGTCTGACTTCACTCCCTCAACCACGGTGGCGCCGGCTCCGTCGGAAAATATCATTGTATCACGGTCGTACTTGTCTACTACCCTTGAGAGTGTTTCAGTCCCTATGATCAGCAGTCTCTTCGCGAGGCCGGTACGTATGAACGAATCGGCATGGATCACACCCTGTACCCACCCGGGACAGCCGAAAATGATATCATATGCCACGCATGAGGGGTTCCTGATACCGAGTGTGTGTTTTACCCTTGCTGCAAGGCAGGGGAGGGTATCAGACTGGATCGTGTTCTGGAGCACATCACCAAAATTGTGGGCAACCATTATATAATCGAGTGTTTCAGGATCTATGCCCGCACTTTTAATGGCTTCACGTCCTGCGATGGCTGCAATGTCGGAGTTGCTCTCACCCTCCCTGACCCATCTTCGCTCTGCAATACCTGTGATATCCCTGAACTTGTCGATCACAATCTCACCGGGACTGTCAATCCTGCTCTTGTCTTTTTCAAAGAAGGTCTGGCGGGTAAATTCTGAATTGGATATCCTCACGGAGGGTATGTAGCTTCCTGTGCCTGTTATTATCGTGTTCAAATGCTCCATTGAGACTGGGTTATCGGTTCAACAATCAGACCCAGGCGTGTAACTGCCGCCGGGATCATAAGGACTTTTCAGGCAGCAAAATTATAATACTTTTTTTTAATCACCTGTCGGGTGTTGATAATTAATCTGTTTTTGGGGATTTTGGTGGTGACCTGCCGGTGGATAATACACTAAAAAAAACGTACTTTTACGGGCAGGAAAGGGTATTCTGGTGAAAACGGGATGACGATGTTAAAAAGAATTCTTTTTGCTACCCTTATTATTACTTCCATTGCCCTTATAACTGGGGTTTGGATATATTTCCGGGGGACTGTAATAACAGGTGGAGATCCTATCAGGGCAGTTGCTCCGGATGCTGCTGTGGTGATCCGCACTTCCGACTTTTCCTCATTTGCAGATGCACTGGAAAAGGGGAGTGATATGTGGGCCGCACTGGAAAAGGCAACCGGCAACAAATGGATACTGACAGGCGTGAGGTACCTTGATTCTCTGACCGGTGCCAACCCGAATGCCGGAGAGCTTGCAAGGAACCGGAAACTGCTGCTCTCAATGCATCCGTCGGGAAGGGACCGTTACCAGCCGGTATTTTATACTTCCATATCGGGAATGAGGGAAGTGTCTGAACTGAAAGAGCTTGCCGGATCCCTGCTTGAAGGCCGGGCCATGACAGGCGAACGGCTTTACAACCGTGTAAGGATTTACGATGTGACGATGCACGGTGATCGCGGACCTGGTAATTTCTCCTGGGCTGTTACCGAAGGTATTTTTATTCTCAGCTTCTCTCCTGTGCTTTTGGAAAATGCAATCGACCAGGTAGCGGTGGGTGACAATATCTTCGATGACGATTATTTCATGAAAGTCTACTCTACAACAGGCAGGAACGTTGCTGCCAATATATTTGTCAACCTGCGCAACCTTCCCAGGTATATATCCTCATGGACAAGCGGAGAAATCAGGAATTCGCTGCTGCTTGGCGGAGTCCTGGGTGACTGGGCTGAGCTGGACCTGCACCTGCGTGCTGACGGGATGCTGATGAACGGGTTTTCGAGGGCATGCAGGGAAGGGGATAGCTACCTTGATCTGTTTGATGGTCAATCACCTGTAACCACCGGTGCTCTGCAGGTAATTCCGGGCAATGCCTCGGCGTTCCTGGCCCTGGGAATGAGTGACGTGCATCTTTTTCATGAAAATATGCGCAGATGGAACGGCGATAACGGCAGGCAGGAACGCCTGAGAAGACTGGAGGAGGAGTTCAGAACTACTGCCGGAACCGGGTTCTTTCCTTTATTCCAGTCATTTATGGAAGGGGAGGTTGTACTGGTCATGACCGGCTGGGAAGAGCCCGGAACGGAGGGGGAATCATTCCTTATGGTGCGGACAAGAAGCAGCTCCCTGGCCGGGGAGGCTCTTGGCAGGGTCCTGGATCATCATGCCGGTCAGCAGGGAAGAAGAAGGGAGGCCTATCGTGAAGTTTACAGGGTTGATAGTGAAACGTCATTCGATATATTCAGGTTCCCCTTTACACAGACCGGCGAGCTGCTGTCAGGCAGGGCGTTTGGAACAGCGCAAACCTTATGGTACACTTTTGTGGGCAACTACCTGGTCTTTGGTGAATCGGTAAAAGGTCTTTCGGAGTTCATACATGCCAACGTGCTTAACCAGACCCTGAGTGCAGACAGGCGTTTCAGAGATTTTTCGGAGTACCTGATGTTGCAGAGCAACATGTGGTTCTATACTGATCTGCCAAGATCGGCGGGACTGCTAACCTGGTTACTGAGAGAGGATGTTGCCGGGAATATTGCAGAGGATCCGGGACCGGTAAGGAAGTTCCAGGCGTTGTCGGCCCAGTTCTCCGCCGACAACGATATGCTATACAATAATCTCTCTCTCAGATACTCCCCGGTGGTGACAGAGGAACCCCGCACCGAATGGCAGACCCTGCTTGATACGGTAATTGATTTCAAACCTCACCTGCTGGTAAATCATAATACAGGGGAGAACGAGATATTCGTCCAGGATGAGAAGAACAACATTTACCTGATAAACCGCGCCGGTCGAATTTTGTGGAAAAGGCCGCTGCCTGGAAGAATATTGGGTGATGTTTACCAGATTGACCTTTACAAAAACAACCGGCTGCAGATGCTGTTCAATACGCGCGAGCAGATATTTATGGTTGACCGTAACGGCAATGATGTGGGCAGATACCCTGTCCGTCTTCCATCCCCGGCCACAAACGGTATATCTGTTTTTGACTATGAGGATAGCAGGGACTACCGGATATTTGTTGCCTGTGAGGACCGCACTGTTGTGGTCCGTTCCGGAGACGGGAATATAGTCCCCGGCTGGAACTTCGAAAGGACCGAACACAATGTCTATCATGAGATACAACATATAAGGTCGGGTGGAAGAGACTATATAGTTTTTGCGGACAGGCACCGGGTTTACATACTTGACCGCAGGGGTAACGTCAGGCTGAGGCCCGATAAAGTGTTTCCCGTTTCAGGGCAGAATAACATAGTATTTGAGGGAAGAACTCCGGCTTCCGCACCCCGGATAACAATTACCGACACCCTGGGATTGGTATGGCATATCGGTCTGGACGGAACTACCGAGGTGGTGAAGCTGGGAGAGTATTCATCAGGACATTTTTTTGACTTTCAGGATGTGAATGCAAACGGATTGAAGGACTATATCTTTGTTGACCGCAACCGCCTTGAGGTCTTCGGCAATAACGGACTGCTGATCTTCAGCCATGAGTTCCCGTCTGAGATAATTCATGTGCCGGCCTACTACCACTTTTCGGCAAGGGACAGGAAAATCGGTGTTGTCTCACAGGATGAGGGACGTATATACCTGTTCAATTCCGGTGGGGAGCTCTATACAGGTTTTCCGCTTTCCGGCAGGTCATGTTTCACGGTAGGATTTTTCAGGCCCGGGCAGACCGATTTCAACCTGATTGTCGGTTCTGATGATAACTTCCTTTATAACTACAATGTATACTGAAAAGGAGGCTGCCCTTTTGGGACAGCCTCCTTCAAAGTGAACCATGCATGTTCTTTACCTGCAGGGTGCCAGTCCCCGTAAGGGCCGGGTAGGCAGGAGCTGCTAAAAGCAACTTTACAGGAGTTGTACCACCATCTCTGACGAAACGCTTATTTTAACTTCAAGATCCTCCTCAAGAGCTTCTTTATTGGCATTGCCATACAGGCTGAAAATCATGCCGCTATCGTTAACTACATAATCGAGTATGTCATCGAGAATGATTTCAAATGATATGCTGTTGCTGGATATCTCCAGGGACCTGGCAACAAGGGTTTTACTCACCGGAGGATGCTCGTCTATCTTAAGCTCCAGGTGCGAGATGATATCTGCCAGGTTTCCTGCATCTGCATTTACCAGGGTGAAAGTTACACCGGTTATATTGCTTTCCCTGATCTTTTCGGGATTGCCACCCTTGTCGGAGATAAGGGCGCTTAAGCTTTCAGTATAGACCCATTCATGAAGAAGGGGATAGCTTTCACCGCTTTTTAAAGTCGCTTCTTCTGCGGTTATGGAAAATTCAGAATCGCTCTCAAATGGCACTTTAATGGTTGGGGCAAACTCATCGCATGCAGTAAAGGACAACATCATAATCGCCATAATTGCTGCGGGACCGGTAATTTTAAGAATTTTTGTTTTCACGATCGTATTGTTTATTTGGTTAGAAAATCGGTTAATGTTCTATTGAAGGTTTCTTTTATCTTTGTATATTTAACGCGCTTACATATAGTTTTAAACGGTCAGCGCACAAAAATGTTCGTTTTTTGTTAAATTATTTTAAGGAATTCCTTTGATAATTTTTAATCAAACACGAGTATAAGGATAAATTTTGAATATATGGGAAAATATTTTGTAATAGCGGTGGTTGCCGCGCTGTTGTTTATCGTGAAGGGTTGCTACCTGAATGATTTTGATGATATCGAAGAGGTGAAGATAGAGTCTTTTTCTCCCTCATTCGGGTTTCCGGTGGTAAATTCCACCGTTAACCTCAAAGACCTTCTTGAGTCTGCAGATCCCGGCTCGGTAATAGTGGTCAGAAATGACAGCATTATCTTTAAGGTAAATGAAAATCTTACGTTTGAACTGGATTTGAATACCTTTAATGTGCCCGACAGGGAGTTTGGTTTCCCCATTCCTGTGTCTGAGAGCTCTTTTGACCTTTATTCGGAGGATTATGCCACCATTGGCAGCGATTCGGAGATTAAATACATTGATTTAAGCGGGGGCGAACTTTGGATTGAATTTGAACGGAGCGAGATTGACGATGTTGGCGCCGAGCTTTTACTTACTTCACTCAGGACCCCTGAAGAGCCTGACGGGTTGGTGGCAGTTGCCGACTGGTCAGAAAACCCCTTCGTAAGCAGGCATGTTTATGACCTTTCGGGTGCAGTGCTTGATATGTTTGTTTTCGACGGAACTGATATTATTTACAACTCCATCAGTTACGGGATTGGTGTAAGTTCTGCCCCCGGTGTTTCAGGTGAAATCGCAGTTCGTTTCGGTTTTTCCTCAGTTGCCTTTGAGAGAATGACAGGCCTGATTTATCATGACATTGAGCTGCCGGCCCAGGAGATCAACCTGGGATCACTCTCTTCTGTAATAGAAGGGGAAATATTCCTTAAGAATCCTGCACTGCAGTTTGATATAGGGACATCCTTCGGTACACCCTCGTCTGTTCTTATTGATGAGATCAGATTTGAGAATTATGACAACGAGATAAAGTACCTGGAAAACACGGGGACCGACCTGGAGGATGCACTGCTACTGGGTGAGATAAATTATCTTCCCTTCGCCACCGATGATGCACCTTATGCATCGAAACTTTTCAGGCTGGATGCGGGCAATTCAAATATGGAGCAGGTACTCCCCTTTAGTCCCAATAAAATATCGTTCTCAGGGAATTTTAATTTAGGTGATACTGACCAGGCTTTCTTTTCTCCCCATGATTTCTATGTCAATGACACCAGTTCATTCAATATAGACATGGATTTTGAATTGCCCCTGTCGGGCAGTATCGAAAACCTGCGTTTCAGCCAGGTATTGTCAGATCTTTCATGGCCCGAGCTGGATTCAATAGATCTGATAGATGATTACAAGGTTACTCTCCTTCTTAAAACCGTAAACGGACTGCCGATGACATTTGCCCTGCAGGCCAGCTTTCTTGATGAGAATGACAATGTTTTGGAATTATTGTTTGATAATGACGGAGATGTTGAAAACATAATCGAGAGCCCTGACATTGATGGGAACGGGAACCCCATTGCAGGGACCGAAAGGGAGAAACTGACAGTTTTTGAGCTTCCAAGGGATAAGTATGACGCCATTGCTTCATCTGCCAAAACGGAATTTGTTTTAAGGGTTGATACTGGTACTGAAAACCGGAGGGTAGTGAACATCCTGGCATCACAATCAATAACAATACAGATGTCGGTTGCGCTCGACATTACAGTTAATCCCGGTCCCTGAGGTTATTTATAATGTGCAAAGATATGCAGTTTAACCGGTACCAATAGTTTTATGATATAATAACAGATGATAAACAGAACCGTGAAAAGATCAATTGTTGTATTTTCGATCCTGTGTCTGGGACTGAATGCCGGTGCGCAATCAGAGCTTACCCTGCCTTTCATGCACAACCTGTTCCAGTCCACCTACCTGAACCCCACGCTCAGGTCAGAGCATTCTCTCAGCATCGGGTTGCCGGGAGTCTCTTCGGTGTACTTCCAGGTCATTCATAACGGGTTTGTACCCGGATCGTTTCTTGAAATTGACGGAAGGACACTGATTGTCTCCCCTGACAAACTTGAAGATCAATTGCGTAACCGCAATATGCTGCATGCAAATGCCGGATTTGAGCTGTTTCACCTCAAAATGCGCATAGATAACTGGAACTTCTGGTACGCCGGAAGGATGAACGGTGAGATGAACTTATTCTATCCGAAATCACTTTTCAGTCTTGCAATTGAGGGCAACACCCAGTATTCCGGCAAAGCCATGGACCTGGCGCCGCTGGGCATTAATACATCGCTATACAGGGAACACACCTTCGGGGCCTCGACCGAAAGGGATCAGTGGACATTCGGAGGAAGGGCCAGCTTTTTGTTTGGCCTGACCAATATTTATCTAAACCCAAAGCAGTTTGAAGTCAGGTTTGACGATGATATGTATGCCCTTTCTGCAGTGTCTGATGTTACATTGCGGACTTCAGGGATACCTGGCGACTCTCTAAGCAACGTAAATTTTGAACAGTTCAGTGATTTTAACAGTACTTTGAAATATTTTACCCGGTCACGAAATCCAGGCTTTGCTCTCAGCGGAGGGGTCTCATATGATTTTGATTCGCGGACAAGGTTTACATTCGCTTTCAGTAACCTGGGTTTTATCTCATGGAGTGATAGTACAAAGGTACTGGATCTTAAAGGCGGAGCAGATTTCGCGGGTTTTGACATATTGACTGAATTGCTCGCGGGTAATGAAATAAATGCCGATACCCTGATCCAGGAATTTACAGGTAATTTTGAATCCTCGGAGACGGCCGAAGTCAGATACAGCACCTGGCTTGCGCCGAGATTCTACCTTGCCGCCGATTATCAGCTTGCTGCGCGGACACAAGTTGGAGTCCATCTCTATTCGGTAATAAACAGGGGGTTCTATCCTGCTTTGTCAGTCGGGATCACCCAGGGTGTCGGCCGGGCTCTAAATCTGGCACTTTCTGTGTCGGCCAACCAGAGGACGATATCGAACATTGGCTTTGGAATGATCATCAAGCCGGGACCCTTCCAGATATATCTTCTGGCCGACAATCTATATACACCAATAGTGGATCCGTTCACCTTTACAAACCTTAATTTAAGGGTTGGGATGAACCTGGTATTCGGCAGGGTCACACCCGTACAGGGATTGCCATATCGTTAAATAATTGACATATAACAAATTGTTGTACCGGCATGAGAAAATCTGTAGCTTCAATTGGGTTAATTCTATTCATTACCATTTTATCCGGACTGCCTGTGGGCGGACAGGCCCTGAATGTTCCCGAGAGCCTTGTCAGTGCGACAGGTGCAGGTTACAGCGATATTAATCCTGTGATATCTTTTGATGGAACCAGGCTCTATTTCAGTCGTATAAATCACCCGGAGAACAAGTTTGGGGAGAGGGATTCCCAGGATGTATGGTATATAAAACTCCGGGAAGACGGATCCTGGTCAGAAGCCCGGCGGCTGCCCGAAACGGTCAATATAGGCAGGTATAATGCAATACTGTCGGCACTTGAAGATGGAAGGTCATACCTGATACTCGGCCAGTTCAACAGGAAAGGTACTTTCCGGGTGAACAACGGCTACTCAGTGATCGAAAGAACGGGAGATAACGAGTGGAGTGCCCCGCGACCTGTAGATGTGAAAAGTTTCAGCAGGATGAGCAGGGGGAAAGTTAGTGCAGCCTTTATGACTACTGACCGCGAGGTTCTTGTTCATTCATTTTCGAGAAGATATAACAGCCACAGATCATCACTCTATATTTCACTCCGCAATCCTGATAACACCTATACAAGGCCACGCGAGATCAGACTGGAACGGTTTGAAGGAAAAAGACTGAACAGTCCTGAGGCCCCCTTTCTGACATCAGATAAATCAAAACTCTATTTTTCGGCCGGGATCGACAATGACCGGAATAACAGGAGCATCTATTTTGTTGAAAGGCTGGATGACACCTACATTAAATGGTCGACTCCCGTAAGGCTTAACGATACAATTAACAGTCCGTTCTGGAATTCCTGGTATATAATGAATTCAGATGAAGGCCGGGCCTGGTACAGTTCGATATCTGCTGAACAGGGGACGGCTGAGTTATTCACCATAAAACTGTTTGAGGAATTTCCATTTGTGCTGGTGAGTGGCAGACTGGTAAACAGTCGGACAGGATTGCCTCTGCCGGCCTCAAGGAACCCCGATGTTCTGGTTAACGGAGAGGTTTCCGATTCTGTTGAATTTAACTTCCGTAACGGAACTTTCCGCGCAAGATTGCCACTTGGTGAAAATTATATCTTTTCAGGAAAGGCTGATAATTTTACATATGAGCCGGTCACTGTCGATGTGAGGAGAGAACAGTCATTTGTCGAGAGGAGTATTGAGCTTCGAATGACATCGGTACCCTGGGTTGAATTGAGCGGACAGGTTCTTGATAACAGGTCGATGACCCCGATTGATGTTGATGCTCTGCCTGTTTTCATGATCAACGGTGAAAAAGCTGACTCGGTATACATAGACCCGGTAAATGGTTCCTATTCAGTCAGACTGCCTTTCGGAAGAAATTATATTCTGGGTGTATCTGCAAATAATTACCGGACAATTGACGCAAGAATTGACCTGACATCATATAATGAACATGCTGTTATCAAACAGGATGTGCTGGCAGAGAGGATTGGTGTAAATTTGGTAACGCTGGCCGGTAATGTTGTCAATACCAAAACCGGCAGGAATCTTGAGCCGGGGTATGATGTCCGGATGCTGGTCAACGGGCGCGAGTCATCAGCATTTGAATACGATCAGGAGAATGCAGGCTATGAACTCGCCTTGCCTGTAGGGTTCAATTATGATCTGATCCCCCAGCTTGTTAACTTCTATAACCGTCCGGAGCCTGTTGATCTTACTGCTGCAGAACCTATGACAGTTATAAGACGGAATTTTTATGTTACCCCCCTGGAGGTTGGCCAGTCCATCGAGATTGAAAACATCTATTTTGAAACTGGAAGTTCTGTACTGATGCCTGAATCGTTCCGGTCGCTCAATGCTCTGATCGAGTTTTTGAAGGAGTATCCCAACGTTACAGTTGAGATTGGAGGGCATACCGATAATATAGGCTCAGCCGAAGTGAACCTGGCGCTGTCAGAGGGCAGGGCTTTTGCTGTGGCTGAATATGTTATATCGCAAGGGATAAATGCCAGAAGGATCGTTTCAAAAGGGTACGGTTTCTCCAGGCCGATTGCCAGTAACCAGACAGAAGAGGGAAGGAACAGGAACAGGAGAGTTGATTTTACAATTTTGGACCTGTAACGAAGGCATCATATTTTGAACAAGGGTATGCAGCTCAGTATTTCGCAGCCTCCGGGTAACCGTGCACCGCTCCTGCTGTTGCTTACACTCCTGTAAAATTATTATTACCTTTGTAGGCTTTAAAGTAGATTTTGATGGGACTGATCAGATTTGCAATTATTTTTTTCCTGGTGTGGTTTATATCAAGCCTCCTTAGCAGGTATGTGTTTCCCTATATTGTGAGGTTCTTTGCGAACAGGATGTCCAACAGGATAAGGAGGGATTATGAGAGACAGATGAGGGAAAAAAGAAGAAAGGAGAGAGAGGGAGAGATTACAATCAGGTACCGTCCCGGTAAGGATAAGATAATCACCCGTGATGACGGCGAATATGTTGATTATGAAGAATTAGACGACTGATATATGCAACTTGCACAAATCCTAAACATCCCCTACAGGCAATTCACACCGCATATTACAGCATTGGTTGTATTTATGGCCGTTACACTTGCCTTTTTCTATCCGATCCTTGAAGGAAAGGAGCTTATGCAGCCCGATATTACCCAGTTCAGGGGTATGGCACGTGAAATTGTTGAATTCAGGGAGGAGAACGGTGAGGAGGCATTGTGGACTAACGCAATGTTCAGCGGTATGCCTGCTTACCTGATCTCGGTGAGATACCCATATAACCTTGTCAGGTATGTTGACAGGCTTCTATCCCTCGGCTTGCCGGTACCTGCAAAATATTTGTTCCTCAGCATGCTGGGGTTTTATTTACTGATGCTTGCATTCAGGGTGAACCCCTGGCTCTCGGTAGCCGGGGCGATCGCTTTCGGCTTTTCAACCTACTTCTTCATAATAGAGGTGGCGGGTCACAACACCAAGGCTCATGCAATGAGCTATATGGCCCCGATCCTGGCGGGAATTATTTTTGCGTTCAGGGGGAAGGTGATGCTGGGAGCCGTGCTGCTGGGCCTTTTCCTGGCCCTTCAGATATTTACCAATCACCTTCAGATAACATACTATACCCTTTTAATTGTTTTAATTTACGGGATATTTGAGTTTGTCCATGCTGTCAGAAAGAGACTGGTGCCTGATTTTTTCAGAACACTTCTGATCCTGGTTATTCCGGTATTGCTTGCGGTTGCATCCAACTTTACCAATATGTACCTTGTATGGGAATACGGGCAGTATTCCATGCGGGGCCCTTCGGAGCTGACAACCAGGCAGGAGGTCAGGACCGGGGGACTGGACAGGGATTATATCCTGAACGACTACAGCTATGGCATTGCCGAAACGATGAACCTGCTTATCCCGAACTTCAAGGGAGGCGCATCTTCATACGACCTTGGAACCGGCTCGGAGCTGTACCGGGTCCTGAATGAGCACGGGGTGGCCGGAGCACGCGATATTGTTGCAGGGGCACCCGTTTACTGGGGCGGACAGCGTTATACGGCGGGACCTGTATATATAGGTGCCGTGGTTATCTTCTTTTTTGTGCTCGGACTGATAGTGGTGAAAGGCAGGTACAAATGGTGGCTCCTGGTTGCTACGGTATTGTCTCTGGCACTGGCATGGGGGCATAATTTAGCGTGGCTGTCGGATCTTTTCATATACTATTTCCCCGGGTACAACAAGTTCAGGACCGTGTCGATGATACTTGTCATTGCAGAGATCACCATACCCATGCTTGCCATACTCAGCCTGAAGGAGGTTGTTGAGGGCAAAAGGGGGCCCGGTATGATGGATGCGCTCAGGAAAGCTTTCTATATTACCGGAGGGGTAACTCTGCTTTTTCTGGTTGCTCCCCGCCTGTTGCTCAGCTTTTCTGGTGATATCGACAATCAGCTTGCGGCAGCAGGGTGGCCTGACATAATGATTGATGCATTGCAAGCCGACAGGGTGAGGCTCCTGAGACTGGACGCCCTGAGATCGCTGGTCTTCATCTCCCTCGGTGCAGGATTGGTCTACATCTTTCTGAAGAGATGGATCTCTGCCAAATACCTGGCTCTGGCAGCCGCACTGATAATACTTGTAGATATGTGGGGAGTGGGCAGGAGATTTCTCAGCAGCGATGAATTTGTAACGCAGCGCAATATTCTCCAGCCGTTTCTCAAGACCGAGGCCGATGCGGTTATATTGAGGGATGATGATCTGCACTACCGGGTCTTTAACCTCACCCGCAGCCCCTTTAACGATGCAATCACCTCCTACCACCACAATTCGATAGGTGGTTATCATGGTGCCAAGATGGGGCGGTACCAGGACCTGATCGATTACCACCTGGGCCGGAACAACATGGATGTGCTGAACATGCTTAACACCAAATATTTAATTCGCCCGGGTGAGAACGGGCGCCCGCAGCCGTTCAGAAACCCCGGCGCACTTGGTAATGCATGGTTTGTCGATACGGTAAGGGTAGTGGAAAATGCAGACCAGGAGATCGAGGCGCTTTATGATTTTGACCCCGCGAGGGAGGCGATAGTTGACCGTCGCTTCGAAGACCATGTACGTTTTATTACGTCGGCCGCCCCGGGCAATACCCGTGACCATGCAGAAGATTTATCTGACGGGGGCACAGAAGAGGCAGAGATTGAACCTGTGACAGGTGATGATATTGATGAGGATCTGGTTGCAGAGGCTGAACCGGTTGATGAAGGGGACTATATTCTGCTTACTTCCTGCAGTCCCAATCACCTCGTATACACTGCCCGGGCCGGATCAACCAGGTTGGCTGTATTCTCTGAGGTTTATTATGATGCCGGCTGGGAGGCCTATATTGACGGAACACCTGCCGAACATTTCAGGGTGAACTACATACTGCGGGCAATGGCTGTTCCCGAGGGAGAATATGAGATAGAGTTCAGGTTCAGGCCCAGGGGCTACTTGGTCGGCGAGTGGATATCACTGGCGGGATCACTTCTGCTGATTATCCTTACAGGGGGGGTGCTGTGGAAAGAGGTGCGAAGGCTGAGAGAACTCTTTATTTCTGATTCCGGGGAGGAGAAAGAAAAAACCGGAGTTCAGAGCAAAAAATAATCTGCAATTCAGGAAGAACCTGCTTAAACCATTTATCATGAGACCCAGGACTGACCTCAAACAGAAGGATATTGAAGAAATTATCGGCAAATGTGATGTCTGTTACCTCGGGATGGCTGATGACAGTGGTGTGCCCTATGTGCTGCCGTTCAACTTCGGCTACCATGACGGGGAGCTCTATCTTCATGCAGGCCCTGGAGGAAAGAAGTTTGATGTGCTGAGGTTAAATGACAAGGCATGTGCTGCTTTCAGCACCGACCACGAGTTGAGAGGGAGGCATGAGAATGTGGCATGCAGCTACTTCATGAAATACCGCTCGGTCCTGCTGCACGGCCGTATTAAAATGATAGAGGATTACGATGAAAAGGTCAGGTCCCTTAATATCATCATGAAAAAGTACACCGGCCGGGATGATTACAAATACAATGCCCCTGCCGTGAACAATGTGCAGACATTCAAACTCGTGGTTGACAAGGCCGAGGGGCGCTCTTTCGGGTACTGACCCTCTCCTGCATCATTTCCCTGCAGGTTGGGCTTACGACATTATGTTACCGGGCAGGGTGTTCAGCAACCTCCCTTTACCACCAGGGGCATTTTGCCTAACGCATACATGTTAAATGTGGACCCGCGATATTCTGTTACCGGGCAGGGTGTTCAGCAACCTCCCTGTACCACCGTTGCACGTTCACGGGGCCTGATCGACGGCATTGGCGGAGGGGGCGGAGCCTCAACGGTGCGTTCCACCGTTTCACCTCCAAGGGCACTGTTGACGGCCCTCCTGAAATCGTACCTCGCGAATTCTTCATCGGGACTTAAGTTGGAAGGCGGATCGGGGTTTACTATCGCCTCCATCCAGTAATTCAGTCCGCCCTGCAGTACATAGTTGTTCCTGTATCCCTGCTGGCGGGTCAGGAGCCATGCTTCGTTTGCATGGACTGAGCCGTTGGAGTAAAATACGTTGATCCTTACATCCTGGTCGAGAATATCTCTCCATTCGGCCGACAGTATGTCTGTAAGCGGAATATTGACCGCGCCCGGGAGGCTGAAGTTTTCAAATTCATTGCTGCTTCGCACGTCAATGAGCTGAAGGACAGGGTTGTTCTCAACTATCATACCTGCCACCTCATCAGGCGAAACGAACTGGCTGCCGGATGAGATCTCCTGCAGGATCTGTTCGGTTGAGACCTTACGGCTGCCGGTCGTATCTTCCGGGACCATCGCAATTATAAGTCCCATTGGTATCAGTATTATCGCAAGCAGAATTCTTGGATTGATCTTTTGCATGACGTTGATATTTTGATTGCCGGTTACAGGATTGGTTCCTGAATGTGTTACCGGCGGTGTTGACAAAATTATAGTTTATTTAACGTATTAAACAGCCAGATTGTTCAACATTTAGACAGCGGCGTTACCTGCGGCGCCTTGTTGCCGGGAAGCCTCTGGCCGTTGCTGTATTCACTATCTGTAGTTGCCTGCAAATTTCCTTTCGGCCCATTCGCCTGCCCAGAACATACCGAAGGCTGCCAGTATCAGCAGAAATGCGAATACCCCCTGCGACAGCCCGATCATTTCGTTTACGCGTGGTGACCCCATGAAACCTGCATTGTGAAAACCTTCCCAAAGGGGGTAACCTTCGGTAAAGATAAATATTCCTATAAAGAGGCCCCCTATAAAGACAAACGCGTCAATCTTCCCTATAGCTGCGGCGCAGAAGCTTGTTCCGGGGCAGAACCCTCCGAGAATGAACCCCGCACCCATGATAACACCGCCGGCTATTGCCGAGGTGAGGTAGGTGGGGTTAACGTAAACCACATCGAGGTTCATCCACCCGAAAAGGCTGAAAAACAGGAGTCCGGTCATTGCAACTATGGCCGCGGTGAAAAATACCTTCAGCACGGTGGTGTCGTAGCCATAGAACATACCGGCCAGCTTGCGGCTTGAGGAGAAACCGCTTTGCTCAAGCACGAAACCAAATCCTATGCCGATGAAAAATGCCAGCAGAAGGTTGGTGTTGCTGCTAATTGCGTCATATACTATCAGTGGTCCCATGTTATTGATTTGTTACTGTTCAGTTTAAATTCATTTGCCTGCTTTCCCCGGCTTTATTGCAGTGCCGGGTTACATCCCGGGTTATTCCGCCCGCGGTTTAATGAAGCGCGTTTTGGCGGACTACACGATGTTGCTGCTCTTATATCCAGTTTTTCCTGAAGAACCATGCCAGGGCAAAGGCGGTGCCGAATATTGCCATCATGGTGATAAATCCCCCAAACGAGAGCACCGCCATTCCGCTCAATGCCGAGCCTGAGGTGCAGCCCCGGCCGATCTGTGAGCCGTAGCCGAAAAGAATTCCCCCGGCCAGCGCAAAGAAGAGCCGCCTG
>SL_3KL_010_SEDDRAFT_10002721_pt1 | contig 16120 bp, 15 predicted proteins | sample SodLakKL_010_SED_2_FD_10381 | JGI IMG/M metagenome (IMG submission 10381) | reverse complement strand
TGTCAGCTTCAACTTTTTCCTTCACCTCTTTATCCTTCACCTCTTTTTCCTCTTTCAAAGGCTCTTCCGAAGCGGCTTCAGGTATTTCCAAGGTTTCTGCCGTGTCAGCTTCAACTTTTTCCTTCACCTCTTTATCCTTCACCTCTTTTTCCTCTTTCAAAGGCTCTTCCGAAGCAGCTTCAGGTATTTCCAAAGTTTCTGCCGTGTCAGCTTCAACTTTTTCCTTCACCTCTTTGTCTTCTTTCGGAGGCTCTTCCGCAGCAACTTCAGGGGTTTCCTCTAATTTGGCTTTGGCTTTAGCTTTGGCATTGAATTCGGTGTCTGTTCCAGTCTCAGATTCTACCTCCTGCTCCTTTTTTTCAAGCTCATTTTCAGGCTTACTTCTTAAAGTTTTGGCCTTTTCATCGGCCGTGTTCTTTTCCTCTGCAGCTTGTTTTATTTCTTTTGTCTGAGGCTTCTGTCCTTCTTTTTTTTCCATTGGAAAATAGTTTCACGTTACTAATTAAAGTTTTTAGATGATCTTCGTTAATTTACACTTAAAGTATTTAAGTGTGGATGCCTAATAAACCAGGCATGTTGCTTATCTTTTTTATATCTCTTTCGAAACGCTGCAAAAATAGGAATATTTTTCTGCATGCTGGCCTATTTCTCACAATCAAAGGCAAATTATTAAACCTTTTTGAGTGCCTGATCAAGGTCACCTATAAGGTCTTCAACATTTTCAATACCGACCGAAAGCCTTACCAATCCATCTGTAATCCCCGACTGTTCTCTTGCTTTCTGATCCATCTTCGAATGGGTCATGGAGGCAGGATGTTGGATCAGTGTCTCTACACCACCTAAAGAAACAGCGAGGATACAAAGATGGACATTATTCATCAGGCTTTTCCCTGCCTGAATACCATCTTTCAATTCAAAGCTTATCATCGCTCCGGGTCCGTTCATCTGTTTTTTTGCCAATTCATATTTGGGATGCGAAGGCAGTCCCGGATATTTAACCCATGCTACTTTGGGATGCTTCTCCAACCAGGATGCGATCATCATTGAATTTTCCTGCGACCTTTCCATACGCAAAGACAGGGTTTTCAATCCCCTGATTACTAAGTAAGCCTGGTGGGGATCCATGTTGCATCCCAAATTTACCATCATCGGTCGCAAAATGTCGTGCATTGCTTTTTCCCTGGTCACAATGATACCTCCAACGATATCGGCATGGCCATTAAGAAACTTCGTAATTGAATGAAAAACAATGTCAAAACCAAAGTTCAGAGGTTTTTGCAGATATGGACTGCAAAATGTATTGTCGGCAACTGTGATCAGGTTGTGTTCACGGGCAATTTTCACAACCTCTTCCAGATCTGTAATGTCAATTGTCGGGTTGGCGGGCGTCTCTATAAATAACATCCGTGTATTTGGTTTAATAGCTTCCCGGATTTTGGCAGGATCTCCGGTATCAATATAGGAAGATTCAATACCATACTTGCTGTAATGCTTTTCCATTACTACACGGGAAGGCCCATATACTGCGGCTGTGCTGACCATGTGATCACCAGGGTTCAGTAATGCGCTGTAAATGGTGTTTACCGCACCCATCCCCGAGCTTAAGGCAATGCCCTTGTAACCTTCTTCCAATGAAGTAACAAGCTTTTCCAGGGCATCAATGGTTGGATTGTTGATACGTGTGTAAATATAACCATCTGATTCACCTGCAAAACAAGCTGCACCGTGATCGGCATTTTTAAACTTAAAAGTGCTTGTCTGGTAAATTGGTACAGTTGCACTGCCAAACTGGTCATCAAACATGCCTTCGTGGATCAGGCGGGAGTTAAAACCTATATTTTTTGAATTCATCAGAAAAAAATTTAGAATTAAATACGGAAATAAATTTTGTTAATCAGTAACTATCAGTGGCCAGCATTACCAAGGTGCAATCCTTTATACATGCAATGCCAGACTGTTCTGCTTTTGTGATCAGGTCTTCATTATATGTACCCGGGTTAAAGATGATCCTTTTGGGTTTCAGTGAAAGGATATAGTTAACGTAAGATCCCTGATTTTGTGGTCCAACATAAAGGGTAACGGTATGAAGACCATCAATACGTGGCTTATCTGTAACAACCTGTACATCTTCAATGGTTGTTTCCCTTTTCCCTATGGCCACAACTTCTATGTCGTGCTCACGGAGCGCCCTAACAGCTTTGTATGCATACCTCATAGGATTTGGACTTGCTCCAATAACCAAAGTTTTCATAAGTTGATGGGTTCTAGACAATCTTTACGGAAAATTCGGGTGCATTTGTGATGTGTTTTTTTACCGCGCATGCCTCTGCAGACTTAATCACAGCTGGTTTGTACTGTTCAGGAAAATCGGCGGGAAGATGTATCCTAATCTCAATCTCTCCTATCATCCTTGTGGCTTCATCCACGTGCATCGACTGTTCAAGATAGATTCCATCCGCAGGGATTTTTCTTTGCTGGCAGAACGACTTAACATAATATCCGACACAGGTTCCTATCGAAATTAAGAAAAGGTCAAACGGGGAGGAAGCGCTATTGTCTCCACCCATTTTTGCCGGTTGGTCTGTTTGCACAACAAAGCCCTTGTAATGTGCTTCAACACGTTGATTTTCTCCCAAAATAATCTTCATCGCATTCATGTGTTTATATTTTCGTTACTGTTTGATATTTTGTGCTTTGTAAGTTTGCCCAAGATCAGGAATTGATGTTGGAGGTTAGATGTTGGATATTAGATTATCTTTTTTTCTAACTTCAAACATCCAACTTCCAACCTCCAACCTCTATTATCTTCCTTCCAGCTTCGAGTCTAACAGGCAATCGATAATCGAAAATCGGCAATCGACAATCATCCTCCTGTGTGTCAAAAAATCCTGTTCCCGAATGGTCGGGATTTTCAACATGGGCGTTTCATATGTAGTAATTTTTTAATGTTTTAATGTTCTGATTCTAAAAATGCTCCCTTAGCTTATTCAGAAACCACTCCGGCGCCGGAGAGGGCCTTCCGGTTTCCTTATTCAGGAAGGCCAGTACAGTAAAACCCTTATTAAGAAGCCTGCCTTCCTCATTATATATTTCGTAATCAAAATGCATACGTGCTCCGGGAAGTTCCGGTACTGTGGTTTTTATGGTCAGCAGGTCATCATACCTTGCTGGCCGGATATATTTCAGATGCATTTCTGCAATGGGCATCACTACACCCATCTTTTCCATCTCCTTGTAGCTGGTTCCAAGCTTGCGCATCGCTTCAGCCCGGCCCACTTCATAATACTGGGGATAATTGCCATAATAAACAAACCCCATCTGATCGGTTTCTGCGTACCTGACACGCAACTGCGTTTGAAAAGTCATCATGATTTTATTTTCTTCAGCCAGCCTTGCCATGGCATTGTTTGTATTTTTTGCCGCTGCCACAGGGACAAGGTTCATTTCTTCCCACTTTTTTCTCTACACGGACAGGTTGTACTTTTTGCCTGGCACCTCCCCGGCCGGCTATGTCACTCCGTCCGGTCTGCATTTTACTCATGTCTGTACGCTCCTGTTGTGTTCCACGTTCAATCTGGTCCGGGTCCTTCACCGGCAGGTGTGCCTTACCAAGGAAAGAGATGATATCCTTATTCACCCTCTGGAGCATCCTTTTAAACAGCTCAAATGATTCAAATTTATAGATCAGCAATGGGTCCTTTTGCTCATAGGCGGCTCCCTGAACAGACTGTTTCAGGTCGTCCATCTCCCTGAGGTGGTCTTTCCAGGCATTGTCGATATTGCCCAGCGTGATTCCTTTTTCGATTGAAAGCGATACTTCACGTCCTTCACTTTCATAGGATTTTTTCAGATTGGCGATCACGCTAAGGGTCTTCATGCCGTCAGTGATCGGGATGGCAATGTTCTCATATTTCTGGGATGCACGTTCGTAAACCTCCTTAATGACCGGGAAGGCAATACGGGCAATTTCCTGGTTCTTCCTCTTATATGTTTCAATTGCTTTCTCATAAAGCGTTTCATTCAGCTTAGCCGCCTTACCCTCCAGGAACTCTGTTTGATCAAACGGAGGCTCAATTCCAAACGTACGCAGCAGTTCAAAGGTGAAGCCATCATAATCGCCATTATCCTGATAAGTTACAATAAGCTGCTCGCAGGTGTCAAAGATCATGTTGGCGATATCGACTGCCAGACGGTCTCCGAAGAGTGCATTGCGCCGTTTCTTGTATATGACCTCGCGCTGTGCGTTCATCACGTCATCATATTCAAGCAGGCGCTTACGGATGCCAAAGTTGTTCTCTTCAACCTTCTTTTGGGCTCTTTCGATCGATTTGGTGATCATCGAATGCTGGATCACCTCCCCCTCCTTCAGTCCCATCCTATCCATCAGTGATGATATTCTGCCGGAGCCGAATACCCGCATCAGATCATCCTCCAGCGATACAAAAAACTGTGATGACCCCGGATCTCCCTGCCGTCCGGCACGCCCTCTGAGCTGCCGGTCGACCCGTCTGGATTCGTGCCGCTCGGTTCCGAGGATGGCAAGGCCTCCGGCCTCACGCACACCGGGACCCAGCTTAATGTCGGTACCACGACCGGCCATGTTTGTGGCAATGGTTACGGTTCCTGGCTGCCCTGCCTCTTTAACGACCTGGGCCTCTTTTTGGTGGTGCTTGGCATTCAATATGTTATGACTGATTGAGCGCAGCTTGAGCATCCTGCTGAGCAGTTCAGAGGTTTCTACCGATGTGGTTCCCACCAAAACAGGGCGTTTTGCTTTAACCAGGTCAGAAATCTCATCAATCACAGCATTGTATTTCTCCCGCTTGGTTTTATAGATCAGGTCCTCCATATCCTTGCGGATGATGGGTCTGTGTGTCGGGATCACCACAACGTCCAGCTTATATATGTTCCAGAATTCGCCAGCTTCCGTCTCGGCGGTGCCTGTCATACCGGCCAGCTTACGGTACATCCGGAAGTAGTTCTGTAAGGTAATGGTTGCATAAGTCTGGGTGGCCGCTTCAATCCTCACATTCTCCTTGGCTTCAATCGCCTGGTGAAGGCCATCGGAATACCTCCGACCCTCCATGATCCTACCCGTTTGCTCATCCACAATCTTTACCTTGTTGTCCATGATCACGTATTCGGTATCCTTTTCAAACAAAGTATAGGCCTTCAGCAACTGGTTAATGGTATGAACACGCTCGCTTTTGACCGAAAAATCGTTGAGGAGCAAATTCTTTTTTTCCAGCTTTTCCTCGGTGGGAAGATCTGACTTTTCCAGCTCCGCCATTTCGGAACCCATATCGGGTAGAATGAAGAAATTGGGGTCATCCGTCTGTCCGGTGATCAGGTCAATCCCTTTCTCGGTAAGTTCAATGGAGTTATTTTTTTCTTCGATCACAAAGAAAAGCTCATCATCGATGATGTGCATATGCTTGCTTTGCTCCTGCATGTAAAAATTCTCCGTTTTCTGAAGAATTGTTTTCATGCCGGGCTCCGACAAAAATTTAATGAGTGCCTTGTTTTTGGGAAGTCCGCGGTGACACCTGAGCAGGAGCTCCCCCCCTTTTTTCTCATCCGGTTCTCCCTCTTTTGGAGTCAGCAGCTTACGGGCTTCGGCCAAAAGATTGGTAACCATTGAACGTTGTGCACTGTATAATTTTTCCACCTTGGGCTTCATCTCCTGAAACTCGTGCTTTTCTCCTCGCGGAGTTGGTCCGGAAATGATCAGTGGCGTTCTGGCATCATCAATCAGAACAGAGTCGACCTCATCTACAATGGAATAATTCAGCTTGCGCTGAACCAGCTCTTCCGGATTGCGTGACATGTTATCGCGGAGATAGTCGAATCCAAACTCGTTGTTTGTGCCATAGGTAATATCGGCAAGATATGCCTTTCTTCTTTCTTCCGAGTGGGGCTGGTGCTTATCGATGCAGTCGACCCGCAGGCCATGAAATTCAAACAGCATGCCCATCCACTCGCTGTCCCTTTTTGCCAGGTAATCGTTTACGGTAACAATATGCACACCTTTGCCAGATAAGGCGTTAAGGTAAATGGGCAAAGTGGCAACAAGGGTTTTACCCTCACCTGTTGCCATCTCTGCAATCTTTCCCTTGTGCAGGTGAATCCCGCCGATCAGCTGAACATCATAATGGACCATGTCCCAGGTGATCATGTTACCACCTGCCATCCATTGATTTTTATAATTCGCCTGATCTCCCCTGATCTCAATGCTTGGATGGGTGGCAGCAAGCTCGCGGTCAAAATCGGTGGCGGCAACCGTTACAATCTCATTGTCATTAAACCTTCTTGCGGTTTCTTTTACTACGGAAAAAGCCTCAGGGATCAGTTCATAAAGCAATTCTTCTGTTTTTTCATTCTGCAGGTCGTCGAGACGATCGATCTGAGCATAAATCTTCTCCTTCTCTTCTACATCCAGGTTATAATTGGTTTCAAGATATTCCTGCAGCGTGTCGATCTGCTTCTGTTCTTCAGCAACATGGTCTGAGATCCGTTTTTTAAACTCATCCGTCTTTGCCCTGAGCTGATCGTTGTCAAGCTTTCGGATCTCATCATAAACCTGCAGGGTTTGTTCAAATATATCCTTTATTTCACGGTAATCACGGTCGGCTTTGCTTCCGAATATTTTTTTGACTATATTAAGCATCTCATTAGTTTTAATTGGCAAAGTTAATCAAATCCCTCGAGAGTATTGATTAAAATGAATTGACATACCCTCCGTTCAGACATAAAAAATTTGTTAAAAGATGTCAAAATGGGATACTTCAAAAAGATTATTGTTATTTTCGCACCGCAATTAAAAGACAAATGGTAAACTGGCAGTCATATCTTCATCATCATTATCATATTCTCGCTCAGGCGTGTTGATAATGCTGTGATATGATCTCATAATACATATTTTCGAACCCGTCTGAACAGATCAGTCGGGTTTTTTCTTTCCCATATTGGTTTGCTCAGACACAGTTTCATAAAATAATGAGTAAACTAAAAATTGCAATACAAAAAAGCGGTCGTCTGAGTGAAAAGTCACTGGACCTATTGAAAGACTGTGGAATCAAACTATGGAATGGTGACCTGCAGCTAAAAGCTGAGGCGCATAATTTTCCAGTTGAGATGCTTTTTTTGCGTGACGACGACATCCCGCATTATGTTGAGCAGGGAGTGGCAGATGTTGGTATTCTGGGCGAGAATGAAGTTTGGGAAAAGGATAAGAACGTTGCCATTCTCAAAAAGCTTGGTTTTGCCAACTGCAAGCTCTCCTTAGCCATACCAAAAGATGAAGTGTACAACGGTTTGGCATATTTCGAAAACAAGCGGATCGCCACCAGTTATCCCCGCATTTTGCAAAGTTTTTTCAAAAAAAAAGGAATCGATGTTTCCATAGAGGAAATTGGTGGGAGCGTTGAAATAGCTACCGGTATCGGTTTGGCTGACGCCGTATTTGACATCGTAAGTACTGGAAACACGCTCATCATGAATGGCCTCAAAGAGGCAGATGTAGTTGCAAAAAGCGAAGCGGTACTGATTTCGAACAGATCGCTTGATTCGGATAAACATGCAATTCTCGACAAGCTATTATTCAGATTGCAGGCCGTATTAAGTGCTTCAAAAAATAAATACATATTACTTAATGCACCCGATTCGGCAATTCCAGAAATCTGTAAAATACTACCGGGAATGAAATCACCGACCATTCTTCCATTGGCCAAAGAAAACTGGAGTAGCCTGCACTCAGTGGTGAGGGAGGATGCCTTCTGGGATGTCATTGATCAGCTAAAAACACTTGGAGCACAAGGAATCCTCATAATCCCAATAGAAAAAATGGTCATTTAAAAGCTTAATTATGAAAACGATACACTTTCCCAAAGTAAATGATTGGAATCAATACACAAAAAGACCCGAGATAGATCATGAGTCACTATTTAACCAGGTAAATATCATATTTGATGAAATAATGAGGAGTGGTGATGCTGCGGTAAAAAAGTACGTCCATTTCTTTGACAGGGTAGATCTTAATATCTTCGGCATTAAAAAAGAAGAAATAGAAAATGCAGAAAACTCAGTTGATGAATCGTTGCGAAATGCCATCAAGCTTGCAAAGAGAAACATTGAAACGTTTCACCTCGCGCAGAAGGAAACAAAAAAAATTGTTGAAACTACAGCCGGCGTCCGATGCTGGCGTGAAAGCAGGCCAATCGAACGTGTCGGATTGTATGTGCCTGGAGGTTCTGCCCCTTTGTTTTCGTCAGTATTGATGCTGGGCGTTCCTGCCTCGATTGCTGGCTGCAGGGAGGTTGTGTTATGTACGCCATCGCAACGGAACGGACACGTTCATCCGGCTGTTTTGTATGCGGCCAAACTGGCCAACATCACTAAGATATTCGCAGTGGGAGGCATTCAAGCGATTGGAGCTATGACCTTTGGCACGGAGTCTATTCCCAAGGTCGACAAAATTTTTGGCCCGGGCAACCAATATGTGACTGCCGCAAAGCAAGTTGCACAAAATTACGATGTTGCCATAGATATGCCGGCCGGTCCAAGTGAGCTGTTGGTGATCGCTGACCAATACAGCAATCCGGAGTACGTTGCTGCAGACCTTCTGTCGCAGGCAGAACACGGAAAAGATAGCCAGGTTATGTTGCTGTCCGACGATACAGATATCATTAAAAGAACAATCCAGGCAATCGATCAGCAGATTAAGGCGCTGCCCAGAAAGGAAATTGCGGAAGAAGCCCTCAGAAATAGCAAAGCCATTATCCTTAAAAGCATTGACGAATGCATCTCTTTCAGCAATAAATATGCGCCTGAACACCTGATTTTGGCAATAAATGATCCTTACTCCTGCATTCAGGAAATAAGCAATGCAGGTTCGGTATTCCTGGGCCAATACAGTTGCGAAAGCGCCGGCGATTATGCCACGGGTACAAACCACACCCTTCCCACCAACGGATACGCCCGCAGCTACAGCGGTGTTTCTTTGGATGATTTTGTCAAAAAAATCACGTTTCAGGATCTATCCATTGAAGGACTCAGAAACATTGGACAGGCCCTGGAGACCATGGCTGAAGCAGAAGAATTGTTTGCCCATAAAAATGCCGTAAGCATCCGACTGAAAGACATCAACAATGCAGCGAAATCAAAAAATGCCAGACAAAACCAGTAATAATTCAATATTTATTTAATGGTCGAATCCCAGATGGGACCATCTGACAAAAATAAAACGGAAAGATGCGAATATCGAAACTGGTGCGTAAAAACATTCTTCAAATGAAGCCCTACAGCAAATGAAGCCTTACAGTAGTGCGCGCGATGATCATCAGGGAAAAAGGGGCATATTTCTCGATGCAAATGAAAATCCCCATGGAATATTTAACCGCTATCCTGATCCCCGGCAAAAAGCATTGAAAAATAAATTATCCGAAATGAAGGGTGTGACACCTGAAAACATTTTCATTGGCAATGGCAGCGATGAGGTTATTGACATACTCTTTCGTGTTTTTTGCGAACCCCGTAGAGATAAAGTGGTCTTATGTCCTCCCACATATGGCATGTATGAAGTATGCGCCAACCTTAACGACGTGAACGTCCTCGAGGTTAGATTGACAGAGGCCTTCCAGCTTAATGTTGAAGAAGTTTTAAAAGTCGCAAAACGTGAAAACCGACTCAAGATGATCATTCTTTGCAGTCCGAATAATCCAAGCGGCAATATGCTTCATGATGTCGAAAAGCTCTTGCAAAGCTTTGATGGACTGACGATCGTTGACGAAGCATACATAGATTTCAGCCGCACGAAATCGCTCATTCATAAGATAGATGACCATCCTGGATTGGTTGTGGTGCAGACTATGAGCAAGGCCTGGGGGATGGCTGCAGCACGCATTGGCATGGCTTATGCAAGCAGGGAAATCGTTGATTTCATGAACAAGGTAAAGCCACCTTATAACATTAGTGGCTTGAATCAGGAGGCAGCGCTAAAGGCATTGAACAGAAGAAATGTTTTTCTCAAACATAAGAAAATTATACTGGAACAGAGGAACTTTCTTGAGAAACAGCTTTCAAACCTCAGCTGTGTCACTAAGGTTCATCAATCAGATGCCAATTTTCTTCTTGTGGAATTTATGGATGCTGCATTAATTTATGATGAATTAATCAAAGGAAAAATCATTACGAGAAACAGAAGCGACCTGATCGCCAACTGTATTCGAATTACGGTTGGTACACAAGAAGAAAACCAGAAACTCATTAAGCATCTAAAACGAATGTAAGAGGCCGTTATTTAAGCATCTTTCAAAAATCAGATATCGACAACATCAAATTAATGACACATGCAAAAAGTATTATTTATTGACAGGGATGGAACCATTGTGATTGAGCCGCCAGATAATTGCCAGCTCGATTCATTCGAGAAGCTGGAGTTTTATCCTGGAGTATTTCAATACCTGTCGCGAATCGCCAAAGAACTCGATTATTTGCTCGTTATGGTCACCAACCAGGATGGTCTTGGCACATCATCGTTTCCTGAGGAGCATTTCCACCCGGTCCACAACATGATCATCAAAGCATTTGAGAATGAATGCGTTGTTTTTTCGGAAATACTCATTGACAGATCATTTCCACACGAAAAATCTCCGTTCAGGAAACCCGGAACGGCCATGCTTAAGCATTATATGTCGGGAAGTTACGACTTGGAAAACTCATTTGTTATCGGCGACAGGGATACGGATATGATACTGGCAGAGAATCTTGGTTGCAAATCCATCTTCCTGAATACAAAAACAAATGACCGAGCCACTTTCAGCACTGGGTCCTGGAAGGCAATTTACGAATACCTCGCAAAAATGCCAAGAACTGCACAGGTTCTGCGTACCACAAAAGAGACCAGGGTGGCCGTTGAGATCAACCTGGATGGCACGGGAAAAAGTAGCATAAACACAGGACTGGGCTTTTTCGATCACATGCTCGAACAAATTGCACGGCACGGAAGCATTGATCTCGACATAGACGTGCAGGGGGATCTGCACATCGACGAGCACCATACTATCGAGGATACGGGCATTGCCTTGGGTAAAGCTTTTACAAAAGCCCTTGGCAGTAAGAAAGGAATTGAGCGATATGGATTCCTGCTGCCAATGGATGACTCTCTAGCACAGGTTGCCCTTGATTTTGGAGGCAGGGCCTGGCTGATCTGGCAGGTTGAATTCAGACGTGAAATGATCGGCAGCATACCTACGGAGATGTTCAAGCACTTTTTTAAGTCATTCAGCGATAACTCAAGGTGCAACTTAAACATCAAAGCCGACGGAGAAAACGAACATCATAAGATTGAAGCCATTTTCAAGGCATTTGCCAAAGCACTGAAAATGGCCATTGCCAAAACAAATGACCATACGATTCCAAGTACGAAAGGCACCCTATGATTGCAATCATAAAATATAATGCAGGTAACATTACCTCTGTAAAGAATGCCTTAAACATGTTGGGGTTTAACTGCATGGTTACTGATCGTGAAAGCGACATCAGAAATGCGGACAAAGTGATCTTTCCCGGGGTTGGTGAAGCAAGTTCTGCAATGCGCTATCTGAAACAAAAGGGGATGGATTTGCTTATTAAATCACTAAGGCAACCCGTTTTGGGTATTTGTCTCGGACAACAGCTTATGTGCTCGTTTTCAGAGGAAGGCAACGTCAGTGGTCTGGACATTTTTAATGCCCGGGTCAGAAAGTTTCCGCCACTGGAAATTGTGCCACACATGGGTTGGAACAATATTATGCACAATGCAAGTGGCCTTTTTGCCGGCATTAAAGAATCTGAAGACTTTTATTTTGTGCACTCTTATTATTGCGAAATAGCCCAAGATACCATCTCAACGTGTGATTACATCTTACCATTCAGTGCAGCCATGCAAAAAGATAATTTTTATGCGGTTCAGTTTCACCCTGAGAAGTCAGCAGAAACGGGAGCAAAACTACTTATAAACTTTTTAAGGCTATGAGAATAATTCCAGCCATTGACATTATTGATGGGCAGTGTGTTCGGCTTACAAAGGGCGATTACGGCACCAAAAAGGCATACAGCACAGACCCTCTTGAGCAGGCAAGACTATTCGAAAGTCACGGATTTCAATACTTGCATCTGGTTGACCTGGATGGTGCAAAGGCCAAAAAAATTGTGAACCATAAGATATTGGAATCCATTGCCCGTGAAACATCGTTAAAGATTGATTTTGGAGGAGGCATCCGCACTGATAAGGACATAAGCATTGCTTTTGAATGCGGGGCATCGCAGGTAACGGCGGGAAGCATGTCCGTTGATGATCCCAGGTTGTTTCTAGCAAGCTTGACGAAACATGGCGGAGATAAGATCATCCTGGGTGCAGATTTCATTAATAGGAAGATTGCTACCCAGGCGTGGCAGCAAAAGTCGTCTGTCGATGTCGTTGACTTCATAGCAGAATACGAAAAGCAGGGAGTTATCTACGTGATATGCACCGACATCAGCAAAGATGGCATGCTGGCGGGGACTTCCAACGAAATTTACAGGGAAATAATCGAAAAAACAAGCATCAGGCTCATTGCCAGTGGCGGTGTTTCCACAACCGAGGACCTTAAAGAGTTAAAAGCAATGGGCTGCGATGCGGCAATCGTTGGTAAAGCGATATACGAAAACCGAATTAACCTGAAATCCCTGATTAAGGCATGTTAAAAAAGCGCATCATACCTTGTTTGGACATCAAAGATGGCAGAACCGTAAAGGGTATAAACTTTATTGATATTCGCGATGCCGGCGACCCTATTGAGCTGGCCAGACGTTATGTGAAAGATGGGGCGGACGAATTGGTTTTTCTGGACATCACTGCCACCCTTGAAAAGCGGAAAACCCTGGTTCGTTTGGTTGAAAGGATTGCCCGAGAAATAAACATCCCCTTTACGGTCGGGGGTGGTATCAATTCGTTGGAAGATGCTAAGGCCGTCATTCATGCCGGTGCCGACAAGGTAAGTATTAATTCATCTGCTGTAAAAATACCCGGACTGATCAGTAAAATTGCCGGATCGTTTGGAAGCCAGTGCGTAGTGGTTGCAGTAGACAGCAAATATGAGCATGAGAACCAGCGGCATCGGGTCTTTGTGAATGGTGGCAGGGTTCCTGCCGGATTAAATACACTTGATTGGGCGAAGCAGGTCGAGGAACTTGGCGCAGGAGAGATCTTGCTGACCTCGATGAACCAGGATGGAACCAAAAATGGCTTCGACATTGACCTGTTGAACACAATAAGTACAGCATTGAATATACCTGTTATTGCGTCAGGTGGTGCTGGTCAACAATCACACTTCAAAGAAGTATTTCAAAAAACCAGGGTAAGTGCTGCACTTGCAGCCAGCATTTTCCACTTTGCGGAAATACCTATTCCCTTGTTAAAAGAATATCTTAGTAATAATAATGTTTTTATAAGAATTTGAAAACCATAAAACTAAATAAATAATATGCAAATTAACTTTCAAAATTCCAGCCATCTCATTCCGACAATAATTCAGCATCATAAAACATTGCAGGTTTTAATGCTTGGATACATGAATCAAGAGGCATTGCAGAAAACCATTAGCGAAAAGAGGGTAACCTTTTTCAGTCGCCGCAAGAACCGGCTCTGGACAAAAGGGGAAACCTCCGGAAACTACTTAGTTTTAAATGAAGTGAGAGCCGACTGCGATCGTGACACCTTGCTGATAAAAGCTACACCCGTGGGCCCGACATGTCATACCGGGCAGATATCCTGTTTTAGCGAGACAACACCAAAGGGCTTTTTATACCAGCTTCAGGAAACAATTAATCAGCGAATCAGCAATGACGCAGTGGATTCATATACCAACAAAATTTTCCGCAAAGGGATTAATAAGGTTGCCCAAAAACTTGGTGAAGAAGCTGTGGAATTAATAATTGAGGCCAAGGATGACCATACGGATCTTTTCAAAGGGGAAGCAGCCGACTTGCTTTATCATTTGCTCATATTACTCAGGATAAAGGGTGTTTCGCTGGAAGATGTTGAAGCAACGCTGGCAGAAAGATCCTCCGGATAACAAAAAACCGGCCGGAGCCGGTAGGGTTGATTCATAAAATAAACGAGGGGTTTTTAATACTCATCTTCATGAAAAAAGAAATCATCCTTAGTGGGATAATCAGGCCAGATGTCCTCAATGCTTTCATATACATCGCCCTCATCCTCAATCTCCTGAAGATTTTCAATCACCTCCATCGGTGCGCCCGAACGAAGTGCATAATCGATTAGCTCTTCCTTGGTTGCAGGCCAGGGCGCATCTTCCAGTTTTGAGGCCAATTCAAGTGTCCAATACATATTTGTAGTGGTTTGATTTTTTGCAAAAGTATATTTTTTTATTAATAATGCAACATTATAATTCCCTTTTTGGTTTGATGATTTGTTAAAAAAACCGAAAAGCCTTATTTTTCTTATCTTTGCCACGCAATAAGTGTGGTTTTTCTAAACGTTAATTGATTGTATTTGGATGCGTAAAATGCATGTAACCGTAATGAACTGGTGATGGAAATCAATAACAAAAAAGCTTCTTTTGAATATTACCTTCTTGAAGAGTTTACAGCAGGCATTGTGCTCACCGGAACCGAAATTAAATCGATACGGACAGGAAAAGCAAGCCTTAAGGAATCATACTGTACTTTTCATGAAGAGGAGCTTTTTGTGCGCAACATGCACATTGCCCCCTATGATTATGGGACCTACAACAACCACGAACCCAAGCGAGAGCGTAAATTGCTTCTCCAGGCCCGGGAATTACGCAAGTTAAAGAGCAAGCTCGAAGAAAAAGGTTTTACCCTTGTTCCTACCCGTCTTTTCATCAATGAAAAAGGTCTTGCAAAACTTGACATAGCCCTTGCAAAGGGTAAAAAGCTGTACGACAAGCGAGACACCCTTAAGAAAAAAGACCAGCAAAGGGAGATTGAGCGTGAACAATAGCAATGACAGCTGCCTTCCGGCAAACAACAGTCGAAGCAATTTGTTACCTTTGTAGTTTGGAAACAAATTTATAATTGACCATACCAACGAAAAGATAAAACACCCATGTTAAAAATCCCGACCATTCGGTAACAGGTTTTTTGACACACAGGGGGTCAATTCCCGATCTTGGACAAAATTGCAAAACACAGAATATCAAACACAAAAGAAATTATATCAAATGAAAGCATTTAACAAAATAATGAACCCGATTCTACTTGGCGCAACCATTTTGATTTTTGTTACCGGCAGCGGCATGGCACAGGTCAGGCAGGAGCAGATGGAAAAACTACAGCGTGCCGTTCAGTTTATTGAATTTGCCTATATCGAGGAACTGCATGATGAAGATTTGGTGGAACACGCCATTCGTGGCATTCTTAAAGAGCTTGACCCACACAGCACCTATCTTTCAGCCGACGAACTCCGCCGGGCAAACGAGCCATTGGAGGGCAGCTTTGAAGGGATTGGCATTCAGTTTAACATCATAAATGACACCATTGTTGTGGTAAGTCCTATACCTGGTGGACCTTCAGAGAAAGTGGGCCTGATGCCCGGTGACAAGATCATTGAGATTGACGGAGAGTCGAGCTATGGTTCAAAAATCAGCAACCAATTTGTACAGGACCGGCTGAGAGGCGAACGCGGCTCGCAGGTTGATGTTGCCATTTTTCGGATGGGTGTCGATGAACTGCTTGATTTCACCATTACCCGCGACCGCATTCCGATCCATTCCCTCGATGCCGCCTTTATGGCAACGCCAGATATCGGCTATATAAAGCTAAATCGGTTTGCCAGAACCACCATGCGAGAATATAGGGAAGCTATGAGAAACCTGCAGGAACAGGGAATGAAGCACCTGATCCTGGACCTGAACTACAATTCGGGAGGCTACCTTGATGTTGCCATTGATCTCGCTGATCAGTTCTTTGACCGCGATCAGCTGATTGTTTATACCGAAGGACACGCATCACCCCGTCAGGAGTTCAGAAGCTCATTCAGAGGTAATTTCAAAACCGGCAAACTTGTTGTATTGGTAAATGAAGGAAGTGCATCAGCAAGCGAAATCGTATCAGGTGC